>CEVS01034257.1_pt1 | contig 77737 bp, 82 predicted proteins | sample 361571 | NCBI WGS metagenome assembly CEVS01 (sample SAMEA2623850, study PRJEB7988) | marine metagenome | isolation source: saline water (ENVO:00002010), including | reverse complement strand
TAACGGCGTGATAATGCTTACCTCAGGGTCCGGCACAACCGTTACTTGAATTGTAAAATCATCACCTGTACATACAATGCTTGAATCTGAATCACTTACAAAATATGGGGTTACAATATAAGTTAATGTTTCGACTTGGCTCACTTGAAGATTAGACTGGGTTATTGGACCTGGCTGTGCGTTTTCAAAACTAGGCTCTGTAAAGCCAGTTGCTGTTGATGGGTCAATATTTGAGGAAACAGTCCAAGTATATATGGTGTTAACGGGTACAGTATTTTCAAAGCTTGGATCTGATGGCTGAAATGAAAAACCACCACCAGAACAAATATCATCCAATACAACAGAACTGATGTCAGGTTCAGGATTGACTGTAAAAGTAAAATCAACATCAGCACCGATACAACCATCAATTTCAGGTGTGACTGTGATAATTAAAGTTTTGGGTGAATCAGTGTCATTCACCAAATTCATTGCAGGAATACCTGTTTGATAACTTGTGGGATCAGTGTTGTAGCCGCTTATGTCAGGACCATTAAGTTGAATAGAGTAAATTACATTCAAAGGGGTCATATCAGACTGGTAAACTATTGGAGTAGTTGAAAAACCTGTACATATTTCTTGATTCAGATCTGTGTTAGTAATAACTGGAGTTCTTTGATAATTAAAAGTAAATGTATCATTATTAGAACCCGTACAACTACCGTTAACTTGAACTGAAATTTCGTAAGTTCCAAAATCAAGAAAATTAATAACTGGATATTCTGCGTTGGAATTATCAATATTAAAATTACCATCTCCCACGATAGTCCATGTATAAGAACTTGGTGCAAAAGGGGCTTCACTATAAATTGGAGATATTGATGAGTCACTAAAGTCTAGAGTGTATCCATTTGCAGCCCTTTCGGTCTCAGTTTCGCAAACTGTAAGTTCATCTGGATCAAAATTTATTGTTGGATCTCCCAGTATTGTTATGGTTTTAGTAATAGAATTTTGTCCACAAATACTTGATAATTGTAAAGTTACATCATATGTACCAGGATCATTAAAAATGACTACTGGACTTTCAGAGCTATTGTCATATGGGTCAACATAAACAAAAGATGGGGGTGTTGACTCTGGTGATATAGACCACAAATAATCTACATTTTGACAATCAAAATCTAAAACGGTAGACAAATTATCAAAAGTGACAGGCTGACCAAAACAGATTTCTTCAATGACCTCACCGTCGTCATTTAAAAATTGAAAATCAGCATCAGATTCAGCTTGAACATTTACCACATAGGGACCTTCATTTAAAGGTGGGTATGTAGATTCCGTTTCACAATAATTCTCATTTACTGCCGTCAATCTAAACGACCAGCAGCCAGGTTCAAGGTCAGTGGAAGGAATTAATAAGTTGTCACCCGAAATCCAATCGATCTGACCAAAAGCTTCTCCTTCTTCAACAAAAGCTTCATAAATAACGCCTGTTGGGGAGACGATGTCCCAATAATAATTTGCATCATCATCGCATCCATCAGCATTTGAAATACTATATTGACCAAGTATACTTTGATTAATAACACTTAAAGATTGGTTTTCGCAAATATCATTTGACTGAAAAAGAGCCTCAGGACCCTTACTTGTGTTCACCTGCTTTATAACCCCATTTCCTAACTTTTGATATGAGCATTCGTCGTCTGGGTCTGTATTATACTTATTATACATGTCTTTGCGCAAATCAAAAAATTGTTGTCCCGAACTACACGAAATTTCTTGATAAGTGTGTATGAGCTCTTGATTATTTAAAATTTCAGCATGAGTATAAATTTCGGTAGGAGATCCATCCCCAAAATCAAATTCGTAATAGGATCCTCTGTAGTTTTGGCCAATTCCTGAACTTGTTATATCAATATTAAAAATTACATCCGTTTCTGTACAAACATTTTCTGCTGAATTATTACCCAATGTTGTAGAACTTCTGTGCAAGACTAGTATTATTGTATATATGGATGAAATACCACTTTGATTAATTTCCTCCACTTCGTAATTGTAAGTACCAATTACGATATTTTCAGGAAGTGTATAAAAAGTAGTTGGAGAGGAAAAAGAAGCAACAGTCTCAATAGTATTAGCAATAACATCAACCTTTCTTATATTATAAGTACTGCTGACATCCAAATCTGTTATAAGAATTCTCCTCTGTAAAGCTGAAGAAATTATAGTCCCAGAAGTCTGACCTTCAGCCATTGTTAATGAACCAAACATTGCATCATTGGTGTAATCACCCTCAGCTGTACAATCAAATCTATTATTGTTTGGAGTTATCCTTGAGTAAGGGATAACTACATCTGACGAATTATTTCCATCAACAAAAAAATCAATGGTGATGGAATATACATCTCCAAACGTCGTTGTATCAGCTAGCAGCCCTTTTGAAGCACGAACACGAATACTATAAATTCCAGAAGCTCCATCAGGAATTACACCATTCATAGTTGTTGTAAAAAATCCATTCAAAGTGCTAATTGTTTCCCAATTATCCACTCCAGAAGTTGATAATTCTAAAAAAAACTGATTATCATCAGTTTCTGAAACATCGTCAAACTTAAAAATTCCTTTGGGATTGAAGTGAACAGACACACTAGAGCCAGGTCCGTAAGTTGCAGTGGAATTAAAATCGATAATTTCAATAGAAGCGACGTCTTGTTGTGAAAATCCAAACCAGCATAAAAAAGAGAAAAATAAAAGTGATTTGATTTTCATTAAAAAGTTAAATTATTTTAAAAACGACATTAAATTAATAAAATTGTGAGAAATATCTCAAAAAATTAATACATCAAATGTTTTTTTGAATTTTTCTTCCACCCTGCCTGACTCCTATACTTAACAAAATAAATCAGTAAATCTGCCTGGCTCTTGTAATTAACAAAAAATATATTTTTATCGGATTGACTTTTGTAATCAACAAAATACCATAACCCTTCATTTTCTTTTGCCTGGCTTCTGTAATTAACTTTGAAGACATGGAGATCAGCTTGGCTGGCATAATCTACTACAAAAACTTTCAAATCTGCTTGACTTGAATATTCAACACTAAATATACTTTGTGAAATACTCATATTTGTAAATAAAACAAATATTATACCAAATAAAGATTTACACATTAAACCCATTTTAATCAATAATAAACTTAATAGATGTCGTATTATCAAGTTGACTTAACTTTAGAATATAGAGGCCCGGCGATAATCTAGTCACATTTATTGATCTATTATTTTGAGATTTTAAGACTGTTTGACCAAGTTGATTATAAATTGTAGCCTTAAAAGTGTCAGATTGAAGACCTCCAATTTTAATAGAATTATCAGTAATTGAAGGATAAATAAAAATCTTTGTGGTTTCGATAGAATCTAGTGATAATAATGACCAGGTGTCTTCTGCCTGAGGCCCATTCCATATTAATGTTGCTAGGTAAGGGTTATCTATAAATGGATTACGATTTCCCTGAAATGAGTATATAACATCGTTTCTAGTTCTCTCAAGATCGGAAACTGGATCTTCCGCATTCCAATCTAAAAAAACATCGGGCATGTCGTTTTCAGGAGAATAATTTGTGCTACTTGCACCAGAATTTAAGGCTTCACACTGGCCAGGATATCGCAAATACATATACATTATAATTCTTGCCACATCTCCTTTCCATTCGTCTCCTGGATAAAAGTATTCATCAATAATTTGTGAATCCCCACTTCCATATGTAAACAAACGATTACTTCTCTGGGAATTTTTTTGAGAGTCAGCAGCTCTCAAATTATGAACATCAGTGCCTGGTCCAGGCTCAAAAGTTGTCAAACTTGGATCTGCCAATGATCTGGCAAAAACGTGTTCTCTGTTCCAAAGACCTATGCATGAACTTGTGTGACATGTGTCATAAATATCTCTAGTCCTGTCACTAATATATTCACCATCATCATCATCATAACCATAAATTAATAGTACCTCGCCTGAGTTATTGTAAGATAAATCACTTACTCTGATGATATCCCATGTGTCCGTATAACCAGATGTATATGGAATAAAATTGTGATGTGTCTCAATTATCAAGTCCGATAGCTCTTCCATTAACGCACCACCTTGAAGATCAAAATTAATTGATGAGTAATATTGGGGTGCTTGGGCATTGACAAAAAATGAAGAGAAATAAAAAATGTAGAAATACAAATAAAAGTTAAGTCTCGACATCGCAAAAACAAATTTGGTTTCAATGCAAATTTAGTTAAATTAAAATGAATATATTTAAATAAGCTATTTTTGAAATCAAAATAAACTAAACATGATATTATTGGTTATGGCTGCCGGAAGCGGAAGCCGTTATGGAAAATTGAAACAATTTGATAGTCTGGGTCCGTGTGGCGAGTTTTTAATGGAATTTAGTATTTATGATGCCATACAAAATGGATTTGATCAAATTGTGATAATCACCAAAAAAGAAACACAAGAATTCCTAAAAGATCATCTTTCAAAAAAACTCAACGGGTCAATCAAATTAGATGTTATAGCTCAAGAAATCAATGATATGCCAAAAAATTATTCTTGTTCAAAATCAAGAACAAAGCCATGGGGAACAGCTCATGCTGTATGGACTGCTAGGAATGTGATAGATAAACCTTTTTTAGTCATCAATGCTGATGATTATTACGGTCAAGAGGCTTTCAAAAGTGCATCAAATTTTATAAATAAAAAAAAGAATGAAATGTTTGCCTTAGTTGGCTATCAACTTAAAAAAACTCTTTCAGATTTTGGCTCTGTTTCTAGAGGGGTATGCCAAATCAAAAATAACTTTCTAGACTCAATTATTGAAAGAACAAAAATCCGTCAAATTAATGGTGATATTATTGACGAGACTACAAAAATAAAATTGAATCCAAACGAAATTGTATCTATGAATTACTGGATATGTACACCAAAGATCTTCCAGTATATTGAAAAGTATTTTATTTTATTTTTAAATGACATTGAAAATCATGAAAAAAATGAAATATATCTGCCTTTTGTCATACAAGAAATGGTTGATAAAAAAATAATATCAGTTCAAATAATTGAATCTTCATGTAAATGGTTTGGTATTACTTACAGCGAAGACAAAATAAATGCAATGAAAATTCTTTCAGATTTAGCTACAAGAAATAAATACCCTAGTCCACTTTGGATTCGTACTTAATTTACAATCTCATGACCAGCTAACGTCCACTCTACGATACCTCCCTCGAGATCATAAACTATTTTGAATCCATCCTCACTAATCGTGGCAGCACACCTTGCACTTCTCTTACCTGATCTACAATACAAGACAATTGGGATTGATTTATCTAACTGATTAATTTTTTTTTGAAAATTAGGGTCATAAAAATCAATGTTTTGCGCCCCCACAATATGACCTGATTGAAATTCATCAGGAGTCCTTACATCAATCAAATTAATATCTTGGGAATTTATTAATTCTGCTACAGAATTACATGATATTAAATTTGATTGACCTTTAGTTCTATTGCAACTAAAATTAATTAAAACAAAAAGTAACACTATTGTATATTTTTTCATATTAACAAAATCAATTTTCTGTTGGGCCTTCCCACTCTGAGAATCCACCAACTAAATTATTAGTGTTGTCGAATCCTAATTGCTGCATTAATTCACAAGCCTGAGCGCTTCTGACTCCAGCTTTACAATAAACGAAGTATGGAAGTGTTTTATCAAGTTCTTTAACTTTAGTCATGAACTCATGCGGATTCATGACGTCTATATTTAACGCGTTTGGGATTTTCCCGTCATCAAATTCATAACTTGTCCGGACATCTAATATGACAGCGTCATCAAGTTTATTTAAATTTTCATACCAATCCTTTTGGGTTAAATTTTTCATAAAAGTCTAAACGTAAAGTTAGTATAAATTTTAACAAAAATTTAGCCTCTAAATTACAATTTTTGAGGGTTAAAAGCAGAAATTTGTAAATAAAAATTATTATGAAAAAAATTAGTTTAGTCTTACTAGCAATCTTATCATTTTCTTTTCTTCCGTCTTCAAAAGTGGAAACAAAAAAAGTAAATATTAGCAACAGTACAATTAAATGGGTTGGATATAAATTAACTGGAAAACACGAAGGAACCATCACATTAAAAAAAGGTGAGCTCATCTTTGAAAATAATACTTTAGTTGGCGGTAATTTTATCATGGATATGACTTCTATAAATACAACTGACCTTAGCGGAGGTTCCAAAGAAAGATTAGATGGTCATTTAAAAAGTGAAGATTTTTTCGATTCTTACAAATTCAAAACAGCAACCATGGTCTTTAAAAACGTCAAACGCATAACAAATGGTTACAGTGTTAATGCAGACCTAAGCATAAAAAATATTACAAAACCGGTTATTTTTAATATGGACGTAAACGGAAATTCTGCAAAAACAAAACTTAAGATTGACCGAACAAAATATAATATTACATACAAATCCGCCACTATGACAAGTATATTAAAAGACAAAGCAATTTACGATGAATTTGATCTAAGTGTTTCTTTAAAGTTTTAAGAACAAAAAATTTGCAAACTTTAAAAAGATATATATATTTGAGTTATGAATTTTAGAACAAATAATTGGTGGTGGAAATATCGAAAATCTATTTCGTGATCAAATCCTATTTATTAAACTAATACTAAGGCTTGTCATCACGACAAGCCTTTTTTATTATGAAAAAATACAAATTAAATACAAACTATAAAACTATACTTGCTGATACAATATCACCCGTCAGCGTATATTTAAAAATAAGGGACAGATTTCCAAACAGTATCCTTTTGGAGAGCAGTGACTACCATGGAAATGATAATAGTTTCTCATATATCTGCTTTAACCCCATTGCAAACTTCATTGTTAAAGATAATCAGATCATTAAGAACTATCCAGATCTGAGTAATGAAAAATATATTACAAATTCTAAAAATATTGCCTCTGAAATTGATGAATTCATAAAAGAATTTGTTACAGACGATTTAAGTTCATTCAATTTTATAAGTAATGGGCTTTTCGGATATACAACCTATGACGCTGTTAAATATTTTGAAAATATTGAAATTTCAAAGAAACATAGTAATCTTAATATACCTGAAATCTATTACTCTATCTATCAAAACATAATTGCTATTGATCATTTCAAAAACAAAGCTTACATATTTTCACACTGTTACAAAGCGGATAGTAATATTGAAGAAATTCACCAATTGATCATTATGAATCGATATGGCATGTACAATTTCAATACTACTAATAGTATAGAATCAAACTTAAGTGATAACAAATTTAAATTACTTGTTAATAGTGCGAAAAAACACTGTCAGCGTGGAGATGTTTTTCAATTAGTTTTTTCAAGAAAGTTTAGACAAAAATTCAAAGGAGATGAATTCAATGTTTATAGAAGTCTTAGAAGTATTAATCCCTCCCCATACCTCTTTTACTTCGATTATGGTTCATTCAAAATATTTGGAAGCTCACCAGAGGCTCAACTTGTAATTAATAATCAAATAGCAGAAATTCATCCAATTGCTGGAACGTTTCCACGTACCGGAAATGACATGAAAGATACATTGATGGCTAAAAGACTAATTAAAGATGAAAAAGAAAATAGTGAGCACGTCATGCTTGTTGACTTGGCCCGTAATGATCTTAGTAGACATTGCAAAGACGTCAAAGTTGAAAATTACAAAGAAATACAATTTTTTTCCCACGTCATCCACCTAGTTAGTAAAGTCACTGGTAAAGTTCGAAACAACACTTCTTCATCTCAAATTGTTGCCGATACTTTCCCTGCGGGCACACTCACGGGAGCGCCAAAATATAAAGCAATGGAACTAATTGAAAAGTATGAAAAAACAAATCGTGAATACTATGGGGGTGCTATCGGTTTTATAGATTTTAAAGGCAATTACAATCACGCAATAATGATTCGTACATTTCTAAGCAAAAATCAAATATTACACTGGCAGGCAGGGGCAGGTATAGTTTCAAAATCAAACGCTGAAAAAGAAAACCAAGAAGTTTATAATAAATTAAGCGCATTAACAAAAGCCATACAGATGGCAGAAAAAATTTAATATGAAACCCATTTTAGTTATCGATAATTATGACAGTTTTACTTACAATTTAGTCCACTATATTGAAGACTTAAATTGCGAGGTAATTGTTGCAAGAAATGACCAAATAAGCCTTAAAGAAATTCAAATTTATGATAAAATTGTTCTTTCACCAGGCCCTGGAATTCCTGACGAAGCTGGTTTATTAAAACCTATAATTCAAAAATATGCTAAGACTAAAAGCATTTTTGGAGTTTGCTTAGGTATGCAAGCCATTGGGGAAGTTTTTGGAGCTAAATTATCAAACTTATCTAAAGTTCATCACGGAGTGCAAACAAAAGTTAAAATTATTTCAAAAAATGAAATATTATTTAAAAACATGGGCGTCCAAATCGAAGTTGGTCGTTATCATTCTTGGGTAGTAAAAGGCGATATTCCAGAATGCCTGGAAATCACTTCAGTGGATTTGAAAAACGAAATCATGGGAATTAGACACAAAAATTATGATGTGAGAGGAGTTCAATTTCATCCCGAATCTGTACTAACTCCTGATGGTAAAAAAATATTACAAAATTGGATCTATAGATAAAATGAGAGAAATTTTAAATAGACTTATTAATCACGAAAGTATCACTTCGTCTGAAGCTAAAGAAATTTTGATACGAATCTCTAATGGAGAATTCAATTCTTCACAAATTGCTTCATTTTTAACTGTTTATATGATGAGACACATAACTGTTGAAGAACTTCAAGGATTTCGTGATGCTCTACAAGAATTATGTATTTCAATTGACTTAAAAGATTATAATCCAATTGATCTTTGCGGAACAGGGGGAGACGAAAAAAACACATTTAACATATCAACAATATCCGCATTTATCACAGCTGGTTCAGGTGTAGCAGTCGCTAAACATGGTAACTACGGAGTTTCATCAACCTGTGGATCTTCAAATGTAATGGAGGCTATGGGAATCAAATTCTCTAACAATAAAGATCATATTAAACGCTGTATTGATACTGCAAACATATGTGTTTTACATGCACCATTATTTCATCCAGCAATGAAAAACGTGGCACCGATAAGAAAAGCCTTAGGAATAAAAACATTTTTTAATATGCTGGGTCCAATGGTAAACCCATGTAATCCAAATCAACAAATAATTGGAGTCTTCAACTTAGAACTTTTAAGACTCTATAATTATATATACCAAAAAACAGACAAGAATTATAGAATCATACATGACTTAGGCGGTTATGATGAACTTTCGTTGACTGAAAGCGCCAAAATAGCATCTCATAATTCCGAGTATGTGTTTTCCCCTGAAGATATAGGTTTAGAAAGGATACATAAAGTATCAATATTTGGTGGAAACAATGTAAAAGATTCCTTGAAAATTTTTAAATCAATTATTTCTGGTCAGGGAAGTCCTGAACAAAACAAAGTCGTTTGTGCGAATGCAGGGCTGGCCATTTCAATTGCTAAAAAAATTACTCATATTGAAGGTTATGAATTGGCAAAAGAAAGCCTCATGAGCGGTAAAGCTAAATCATGCTTAACTAAATTAATTCAAGTATAAAATGACTATTCTTGAAAAAATCGTTAATGATAAGAGAGAGGAAGTTAAAATTAATAAAAGTTTGACTCCACTCTCAAAATTGGAAAAATCCAGTTCACTAAATACAAATGGAAAGTCATTAAAAAATAAGTTAATTAATAGCGAAGCAGGTATTATTGCTGAACACAAGAGACGATCTCCATCAAAATCTATAATTAGTGATAGTATTGATATAACGGAAGTTGTTAATGGCTATGAAAAAGCTGGTGTTTCTGGTATTTCTATTTTAACTGATGAAAAATATTTTGGAGGAACAATCAATGATCTGAAAATTGCTCGTGAAATTTCTGATTTGCCCTTACTGAGAAAAGAATTTATTATTGATCCTTATCAAATAGTTGAATCAAAAGTTTTAGGTGCAGATGCTATTTTACTTATTGCAGCAATTTTAAAAAAAGAAGAAGTTAGAAGCTTATCCATTTTAGCTAAGGAACTAAAAATGGAAGTTATCTTGGAGGTTCACACAATTGAAGAGATAAAAAAATATCTAATGTCGTCCTTAGATATCATTGGTGTAAATAATAGAAATTTGAAAACATTCGAAGTTGACTATAAGCATAGTATTAAATTGAGTAAATACATAACAAATGACTTTTTAAAAATTTCAGAAAGTGGAATAAATAATGCCAAAGATTTGATACGCCTCAGAAAAATTGGTTATCAGGGGTTCCTTATTGGGGAGAAATTTATGAAATCGCAAAATCCTGGTAAAAGTGTTACAAAATTTATTAAAAATTTAAATTTATGAAACTAAAAATTTGTGGAATGAAATATGCAGAAAATATAAAGGAGATAGCAAGCCTTTGTCCTGATTATATCGGATTCATTTTTCATCGAAAATCACCACGTTTCATTGGTAAGTTAATAATTCCAGAAATTCCAAAAAAAATTAAAAAGGTTGGAGTATTTGTAAATTCTAAAATAGAATTTATTAGGAATTCCGTTAGCAATCATTCTCTTGAAGCAGTTCAGTTACATGGACATGAATCTGTAGAGATTTGTAAAAAACTTAAAGATCTGCCTGTGGTAGTCATCAAGGCCTTTCAGATTGATAATAATTTCAATTTTAATATGTTGACCGACTATGAGACTTGCGTTGATTTCTTTCTTTTCGATTGCAAAGGTCCTTTGCCTGGGGGTAATGGAATTTCATTTGATTGGGATATTTTAGATCAGTATAATTCAAGTATCCCCTATTTTTTGAGCGGTGGAATTGGAAATGAAGATTTAGAAATAATCAAATCGTTTAAAAAAAGTAAAGCTGCAAAAAGATGCTTTGGTTTAGATATTAATAGCAAATTTGAATTATTGGCAGGAAAAAAAAATTATTTAACCATAAAAAAATTTATACAAAACTATGACTTATAATGTTGATAAAAGTGGGTATTACGGGGAATTTGGAGGCGCATACATTCCTGAAATGCTTTATCCAAATATTGAAAATTTACGTCAAAACTATTTAAGTATTTTATCAGACAATCAATTTAAAAATGAATATAATCAACTATTAAAAAACTATGTTGGAAGACCTACTCCACTATACTTTGCAAAGCGATTGTCAAAAAAATATAAAACAAAGATCTATTTAAAAAGGGAGGATCTTTGTCACACAGGCGCGCACAAAATTAACAATACAGTTGGTCAAATCCTTTTAGCTAAACGACTTGGTAAAACTAAAATAATTGCGGAAACTGGTGCAGGTCAACATGGTGTAGCAACTGCTACTGTTTGCGCTTTGTCAGGGTTAGAATGTACTATATACATGGGAGAATTAGACATCAAAAGACAAGCACCAAATGTTGCTCGAATGAAAATGTTAGGTGCCGAAGTCATCCCTGCTAAATCAGGAAGCCGTACGTTGAAAGATGCAACTAATGAAGCTATGCGTCATTGGATAAACAATCCGCAAGAAACACATTATATAATTGGAAGTGTTGTAGGTCCTCATCCTTACCCTGATATGGTCGCAAGATTTCAAGCTGTTATTTCTGATGAAATTAAGATCCAATTAAAAGATTTAGAAAAAGTCAAACATCCAAATTATGTCATTGCCTGTGTTGGAGGTGGAAGTAATGCAGCAGGTGCCTACTATCATTTTCTGGATAATTTGGACGTTAATTTAATAGCTACTGAAGCAGCTGGTAAAGGTATAAAGTCGGGAGAAAGCGCAGCAACCACCATTTTGGGAAAAGCAGGAATAATTCATGGAAGTAAAACACTTTTAATGCAAAATAATGATGGTCAAATTACAGAACCCTATTCCATTTCCGCAGGTTTGGATTACCCTGGATTGGGCCCCCTACATTCACATTTACACAACACTAAACGCGCAGAATTTATCGCTGTTAGTGATTCCGAGGCAATGTCTTCAGGTTTAGAATTATCAAAGCTTGAAGGTATTATTCCAGCCATAGAGACTGCTCACGCATTTGCTGTCTTTAAAAAAAGAAAGTTTAAAGCTAGTGATATCGTAGTAGTTTGTCTATCTGGTCGCGGTGATAAAGACCTTGATACATATATTAATTATTTCGAATTATAACTTTGATGAATAGAATTAAAAAAAAACTAGAGGAAAATAAAAAAATCATTTCAGTGTATTTTTCTGCAGGATATCCTAACCTCGATGATACTCCCAAAATTATTAAAAAGCTTCAAAAATGTGGAGTTGATATGGTAGAAATAGGTTTACCGTTCAGTGATCCACTTGCCGACGGACCTACTATTCAAGAAAGTTCAAAAAGAGCATTGAAAAACGGAATCAATACTGAACTTTTATTTAGACAATTAAAAAATATTCGAGATGAAATCTCTATCCCACTGATTATTATGGGATATTTTAATCCTATTCTTCAATATGGAGTTAATCTTTTTTGCAAAAAATGCAATGAAATAGGAATTGATGGTTTAATAATCCCTGATTTACCTGCTGAAGTTTTCAATGAAAAATATAAGTCTACATTTGAGCATTACGGAGTCATTAATATCTTTCTGGTTACTCCTCAAACTTCCGACGAACGAATTAGATATATGGATTCAATCTCAAGTGGTTTCGTCTATGTAGTTAGTAGTGCGAGTACAACAGGAACAAAAAATGTTTTCGGAAATAAACAAAGAAAATATTTCAAGCGTATCTTAGATTTAAATTTAAAAAATCCGCAAATTATAGGTTTTGGTATCTCAAATAATCAAACATATAGTATAGCAACTAAATATGCCAAAGGAGTGATTATTGGAAGTGCTTTTATAAAGCACTTGTCAACGAATGGATTAAGAAATTTTCATCAATTTGTAGAAAATATTGTAAAGAAGAGCTAAATCTATCTGGTAAAGACTAACCTACCTTCCGAAGATTTATTTTCATCAAAAATATACCGATCGTAATTAAAGTTTTTTAGATCTCCAACTGACCTTGAATTTTTATCAATAATATATCTTGTCATCAGTCCTCTAGCCAGCTTTGAAAAAATAGCAACAGTTTTATACTCCCCATTTTTAAATTCCTTGAATTCAACATGAATTAATTTACCTTTGATAATTTTCGTATCAATGGCCTTGAAGTATTCTTGGCTTGCAAGATTTATTAATAAGTCTCCCTCATCCATTTCAGAGTTGAGGCTTGACGTAACCTTTTTTTTCCAAAACTCGTATAAGTTTTTACTTTTACCTACTGGAAATTTTGTGCTCATTTCTAATCGATAAGGTTGAATTAAATCCATAGGCTTTAATAAGCCATACAGACCAGAAATTATCCTTACAGAATTTTGCAAGACTTCTAGTTTTTCTTCAGGAATTGTATAAGCATCTAATCCACGGTAAACATCCCCACTAAATGCATATATCGCCTGGCGTGCATTAGTTTTAGTAAAGGGTAAAGACCAAGCTTGATTTCTTTCATAATTAAGGGAACCTAGCTTTGAGGAAATACTCATTAAATCAGATAGTTCTTGCGGAGACTTTTCTTTTAAAAGATTGTTTAATTCATTTGCCTCATTTAAAAAACATGCTTCAGAGCTAAAACTTGTGGGTAATTTACTTTCAAGATTCAATGACTTGGCTGGTGATATTAAAATTTTCATTTAGTTAATTATTTACAATTCAAAAATATTAACAAATTTTAAAACTAAAAAAAGTTATCAATAAATAATATAATTATTTCAAATCATTAATTGAATACCTAGAGTAGTCACGCCACTTTTCAATACACTTTTCCATATCAGATGGCAAATCAGAATTAAACGAAAGCCACTTATTTGTAATGGGATGAGAAAAACTTAGTGTATTTGCATGCAGGGCTTGTCTAGGTAATATTTTAAAACAATTATCAACGAATTGTCTATACTTGGTAAATGTTGTACCTTTTAAAATCTTATCTCCACCATATCTTTCATCATTAAATAAAGTATGTCCAATATGCTTCATGTGAACTCGAATTTGATGGGTTCTTCCTGTTTCGAGACTACACCTAATATAGCTTACATAACCCAATCTATCAATCACCTCGTAATGAGTTACTGCTGATTTACCATTAGGATCATCCTCTGTTAATAACACTTTATTTTGAAGCCTGTTTTTAGGATTTCGACCAATAGGTAAATCGATTTTTCCTGCTTCGTCTCGAACACTTCCCCACACAAGTGCCAAATATGTCCTCTTAGATTTTTTTGCTTTAAATTGTGCAGATAGATTAACCATAGCCCGATCTGTTTTAGCAACAACTAAAAGTCCACTTGTATCTTTGTCTATTCTGTGGACGAGACCAGGTCGATTGCTGCTATTATTCGGTAAATTATCAAAATGATAAACTAATGCATTTACTAGAGTTCCAGAATAATTACCATGACCGGGGTGAACAACCATCCCAGCAGGTTTATTAACAACAAGTAATTGGTCGTCTTCATATATTATATTTAGGGAAATGTTTTCTGCCTCAAGATTATAATCCTTTGGCGGATCAGCAAACATAATCTTTATACTATCATTTGGTTTAACTTTATAATTTGATTTAACGGGAAAATCATTTACAAAAATTAATCCTTGATTAGCAGCGGCCTGAATCTTATTCCTCGTAGCATTTTCAATAAAATTCATTAAATATTTATCAATCCGCAATGCTTTCTGACCATTATCAACAACAAAAGAATAATGCTCAAAAAAATTGCTAATTTTTTTTTCCTGATTGAATTTATTCATTGTTATAACTCTGGTTGCCATTGCCAACGATCAAATCTAATTCGGACATCTTTCTTATTGAATCTCCAACACTAATTTTTTTACCTCTGTGTCTTATCCGGATTACTTCATCTTTTCCCAAATCATCAATATATTTAATTTGGCCAATTTTAAAACCAGCCGACTCAAGGCTTGGCTTAGCTTGACGGAGCGTTTTTCTTATAACATTTGGTATGGAGATTTTTTTATAATTTGATGGATTTAATATTAAATAAACCTTTCTTTTAAATTTTACACTTGAACCTGCTAAGGGGTTTTGCTTAATTACAGAACCAGCGGGGAAATTGGGATCATAATCTGATGAATCTTGTATCACATGTTGCAAATTGTTATTTGTGAGATCTCCTTTTGCGTCTATCAAAGACATTCCAATTAAATTAGGAACTTTTATTTGAACTTTGTGGCCAGTGTAAAATTTTAAAGCTTTTAATGAAATAAAAGATATTAGCAGTAAAACAAAAATTGCTGTAAGTAGTTGTTTAACAAAAGATTTTATCCAAAAAAAGTTAAAAATACTCATGAGTTAAATTTTGACAAAGCTAAACATTTTTTTTTGAGGTGTTGAAGAATCAGAACTTAAGAATTGTTTATTTGCTTTAAAAAAAAATGGTTTTTAAAAAAATGATATTTTTACAAAAATTATGAGAAAAAAAATTGCAATAATAATGGGTGGCTTTTCCAGCGAGTCTGAGGTTTCATTAAAGAGTGGAGAGGTAGTTTACAAGAATCTTTGTAAAAAAAAATACGATGTATTTCGCATACATATATTTAAAGATAAATGGGTTTATATTTCAAATGATGGATCACAACTTAAGGTTAACACAAATGATTTCTCTTTAATTTTAAATGGTGAAATGATTCATTTTGATTGTATTTTTAATGCGATTCACGGAGCACCTGGTGAGGACGGTTTTATGCAAGCTTACTTTAAACTCATAGGAATTCCACAGACAAGTTGCGGTATGTATCAAGCAGCTTTAACATTTAATAAAAAAGATTGTTTGAATGTTTTAAAAGCCTATGGAATTCCAATTGCAAAATCTTATTGCATAAGATCTGAAGAAAAAATTGAGGTTAACAAAATTATTAGCCAAGTTAATTTACCTTGTATTGTAAAACCAAATTGCGGTGGTAGCAGCTTTGGAGTCAGTAAAGTTGTCAACGCTGACGAATTAGAAAAATCTATAGTTAATGCATTCAAATATGATAATGATGTAATTATTGAGGAATTTTTAGACGGAATTGAAGTTTCAGTAGGAGTATTGGATTACAAAGGCAAGATAAAGGTTCTTCCAATAACTGAAATTATCTCTGAAAACAGTTTTTTTGATTATGAAGCTAAATATTTAGGAAAATCTACAGAAATAACTCCTGCGAAAGTCACTAAATTACAAGAACGAAATGTTATAACAATAGCAGAAAAAATTTATAGAATTTTAAAAATGAGTGGATTTTCTAGAAGCGAATTTATATTTAAAAATAACACTCCGTACTTTCTAGAAATGAATACTGTACCAGGACTGACAAAAGAAAGTATTTTTCCAAAACAAGCTCTGGCAGCAGGTATTTGTTTATCGGATTTACTATCAAATGCAATTGAGATGGCAATGACTAAAAATGTTTAAATTTATCAAATGAAACGTGCAGTTTTTCCGGGATCCTTCGATCCAATAACATTAGGCCACTGTGATATAATAGCTCGCGGAATATTACTTTTTGATGAACTGGTTATTGCTATTGGTGAAAATTCTAATAAAGAAAATATGTTTACATTAGAACAACGTAAATATTTTATTGAATCTAAATTTAAAAATGAAGCAAGAATCAAGGTCATAAGTTACAAAGGATTGACAGTTGACCTATGTAGAAAAATTGGTGCAAATTTTATTCTTAGAGGCGCCAGAAATGCTATTGATTTTGAATTTGAAAAATCGATTTCTCAAAATAATAGATTTATTGGAAAAATAGAAACTGTGATTTTATTAAATTCACCTGAAACTTCTTTTATTTCATCCTCAATAGTAAGGGAAATTATTAAACACGGAGGAGACTTCAAAAAACTTGTGCCGGAAACTGTGAAAGTTAATCTAGATAGATAATTTACGTGCTAATAAACTAAGCTTTTAATATTAGCATACATGTTTTTCTTAATCTTTTTTAATTTCTTTGGCCCTACCCATTTTACTTTAGTAATCCCTTCATCCAACTGTGGAGATAAATTCCCGTCATAGCGTGTCGTCATTTCAAACCAATAAGTTTTTTTAATATAATATTTTTGATTTTTTTTAAAGATATGATAAGTAATTTCCAAAGGATTTCCTAAATGAAGTCCTTTTACACCGGTCTCTTCCTTAACCTCACGGATAGCAGTCTGATCAATTGTTTCATTTTTTTGAGCTTTACCTTTCGGTAAGTCCCATTTCCCGTTTCTAAAAATGAATAAAATTTTACCAGAAGGATTAAAAACTTTTCCACCACCAGCAACTACATTTGGCAGTAACTTCAAAAAATCTGACAATAAATGCTCATCATTATTCCCAATCAGACGAATTGAATTGTATTTGGATTTTTTTAATAATGTGAAAATCTTTTTTAAATCAATAGAATCCATCATTAAATTTTTGAAATCAGACCCATTTTGAATTTTAGTTGTTAAAATGATTGGCTTATCTCCGAAGAAAATTTTTTGCATTATCATTTAAATTAATTTTTAAGTTATAAATGTAGTATTTTTTATAATTTTGGCTAATGATTTTAAATAAAAATACTGCCCAAGAAACTGTTGAAAAACTTTTAAATATCAATGCGATAAAATTAAGCCCTACTTCGCCATTTACATGGTCGTCAGGTTTGAAGTCACCTATTTATTGTGACAACAGATTGGTTCTTTCATACCCAGAAATACGAAATTATATAACAGAAGAGATAGGTGAAAACATTAAAAAAAATTATTACAATACAAACTTAATTGCTGGAGTTGCAACTGGTGCAATTGGAATTGGTGCGCTAGTAGCTGATTACCTAAAATTACCCTTTGTTTATGTTAGACCTGAGGCTAAAAAACATGGTCGGAAAAATCAAATAGAAGGTCATATTAATAAAAATCAAAATGTCGTCATAATTGAAGACTTGATTAGCACTGGAAAAAGTAGTTTGAATGCATACAAAGCATTAAAGAATGAATCAATTAGTGTTAATGGAATAATTGCAATTTTTGATTATGGATTCAAAACCTCGGCACAAATATTTGCAAAAAACAAAATATTAGTTCATAGCTTAAGCAATTATGATTATTTAATAAAGTATGCTTTGAAAAAAGATTTTATTAGTTCCAGTCAATTAGAACTTTTATCAAATTGGAAAAATGATCCCTCAAATTGGATCAAATGATATATTAAAATGAAAATAGAATCCGCTGAAATTTTTATAAATAAACCTCAAGTTGATGTTTTTGAATTTTTAAAAGATATTAAAAATTTTGAAATATTAATGCCAAATAATATTAATAAATTTGAATTGCTTGCTTCTGACAAATTCATTTTTTCATTAAACGGAATGCCTGAAATCATGTTAATTAAAACATCTGAAAAGCCATGCGAACTAATAACATTAGGATCAGAAAAAGACAACCTAGACTTTATTCTAGAAATACAGATTAAAACATTTGAAAACAGAAAATCCTTAGTTAAACTAAACTTCGAAGGTAATTTTAATCCGATAATGGCTACTATGATTAAAAAACCTATTTCAAACTTTATCAACTCAATAGCTGAGAATATCTCAAATGTAATTTAATAATTTAATTTTATTGATTTTAAATCATAAATTTTCAAACCACTTGATGTTTTTATTTTTATTTTCCCTGCTTGTGTTATACCCTGTATTGTTCCATCGAAAGAAATTTCATGACTATCAATAAAATTTGAAATTTTACCCTTTTTATAAAGCTCTTTTTCATATAATGACATCAAAACCTTTTGATCCCTTAATTTAAAAAAGAACTTCAATTGTTCAGTAACCTTTAACCTCAATTTTTCAAGATCGATTTTTTTTTCTAATACATTTTTCATTGATATCGCTTTAGGCAAATTCTCAAAGTTTACTTGATTAACATTTATTCCAATTCCAATTATTGAGCTTTTAATTTGATTTTTTTGAACAATGAGTTGAATTAATATACCAGCAATTTTGAAATTACATGACAAAATGTCGTTAGGCCATTTTATTGATAAATTAGGAACTTTATAAGTCTTGAGAGCAGACAAAACTGCGAGCGATACACGCATATTAATATTAAATTGTCTATCTAAATTAATTTTTATTTTTTTCTTCAAAACACTCATAATCAAATTTTTACCTTTTTCCGAATACCATCTGTTCCCTTGTTGACCACGGCCGTCGGTTTGATAATCAGCTACAACAATTGCAAAATCTTCAAGTAAAACATTTGAATATAAATCTGACAAATATTGATTAGTTGAGTCTATGGCATCTAGTTTGATTAATTGCATGTGTAGTAAATTATAATTTTATTAAGATAATTAATAATGAATTAGATTTAAAAAACAATAAATTTGTAAATAATTACTAATATATGACAAAAAACAAACCTTGTTCTGATAATCTTATCGGACTCATAATTCAGGGAATGGAAGACATTAAAGGCGAGGATATTAGCATATTAGATCTTAGAAATATAGAAAACACTGTTTGTGATTATTTTATAATTTGCGATGGAAGTTCCAACATACAAGTAAATTCAATAATAAGTTCTATAAATAAAGTTGTCAGAAAAGGTATTAAAGAAAAGCCCTATCAAATTGAGGGAATAGAAAATTCTGAGTGGGTTTTGATGGATTATGTTGATGTTGTGGTGCATGTCTTTAAGAAGGACAAGAGAAATTTTTACGATATAGAAAGCCTTTGGGGAGATGCTATAATCACCAAAATTAAATCTAGTTATTAAATAAATTTATATGTCAATAAATAACAAAAAAAACAATTTTAAAATAAATGCCTATTGGATATACGGTATAATAATTGGGCTATTCTTTTTATTTAATATTTCTGGTGTGACAGGTTCTAATGGAACTCCAACCACTGAAGACGAATTCTTTAACTTTTTGGAAGATGGGGATATTGAGAAAATTGAAATAGTCAACCGCCACAAGGTAAGAGTTTACTTGACCAATTTATCCAGTTCAAAAGAAATACACAAAAAATCTAATTCGAACAGCTTACCATTATTTGGAAAATCTCCAAATTATAGTTTTGAATTTGGTGACCTCCAAAATTTTGAAAATAGATTGAATAAAATCAAAAATGAAAAAAATATAAATTTTAAAAAGATAAATATTACTGAATCAAATCCTTTCGGAGACATATTGGTTTCAATTATTCCTTTTGTTCTCATAATTGCAGTTTGGATATTTATAATGAGAAGAATGTCTGGAGGTGGAGCAGGAGGTGGAGGACAAATATTTAATATTGGAAAATCTAAGGCAAAGCTGTTTGATCAAAAACTTGAGACTAAAACAACATTTCATGACGTTGCTGGTCTTGAAGGAGCAAAGGAAGAGGTTCAAGAAATTGTTGATTTTTTAAAAAATCCTCAGAAATATACCTCTTTAGGAGGTAAGATCCCAAAGGGAGCCTTATTAGTTGGCCCTCCAGGGACAGGTAAAACTTTATTGGCAAAGGCCGTTGCTGGTGAAGCCAAAGCTCCTTTTTTCTCGCTCTCTGGATCTGACTTTGTAGAAATGTTTGTTGGAGTAGGTGCATCAAGAGTTAGAGACTTGTTTAAACAGGCAAAAGAAAAGTCTCCATCAATAATTTTTATTGATGAAATCGATGCTATCGGTAGAGCAAGGGGTAAAAGTAACTTTTCAGGCTCAAACGACGAACGTGAAAATACTTTAAACCAACTTTTGACGGAAATGGATGGCTTTGGATCCAACACTAATGTTATAGTTTTGGCAGCAACAAACCGAGCTGATGTTTTGGATAAAGCATTAATGAGAGCAGGAAGATTCGATAGGCAAATTTATGTTGATTTACCTGATATTAGAGAGAGGAAAGAAATTTTTGATGTGCACTTGAAGCCTCTAAAAAAGTCAAAAGACCTAGATACTGATTTTTTATCGAAACAAACTCCAGGCTTTTCTGGAGCTGACATAGCAAATGTTTGTAATGAAGCAGCTCTAATAGCAGCTAGAAATAATAAAAAAGCTGTAGAAAAACAGGACTTTTTAGATGCAGTTGATCGAATAGTTGGTGGCCTTGAAAAGAAAAATAAAATCATTACACCTGACGAAAAGAAAGCTGTGGCTTTTCATGAGGCAGGACATGCAACAGTTAGCTGGATGCTCGAACATGCTGCTCCACTTGTAAAAGTAACTATAGTCCCAAGGGGCCGATCATTGGGTGCAGCATGGTACCTTCCTGAAGAGAGACTAATTGTTAGACCTGAACAAATGCTTGACGAAATGTGTTCCGCTCTTGGTGGAAGAGCAGCAGAAAAAGTGATTTTTAATAAAATATCAACTGGAGCTTTAAGCGATTTAGAAAAGGTAACAAAACAAGCCAGAGCGATGGTAACTGTTTACGGGTTGAGTAATAAAATTGGAAATTTAACATATTATGATTCCTCTGGACAAAATGAATATGGTTTCACGAAACCCTACAGTGAGCAAACAGCAGAGTTAATAGACAAAGAAATATCAGATATAGTAGAACAGCAATATCAAAGAGCTGTTAGAATATTAAAGAAAAATAAGTCCAAATTAATTAAACTTGCAGAGGTTTTATTAAAAGAGGAAGTCATATTCAAGGACAATCTTGAAGAAATATTCGGAGAACGCACCTTTAAAAGTAAGGAAGCATAAAACCAAAATTTATAAATTTTAATAGTCCAAATTAAAATAAAGTATTTATAATTTTTATCTTTGATGAAAGTTGATTTAATTTCATCAACCTTCAAATGAACTTGCTACGTAAAATATTTAGTTTCCCCAAAGAAGAGCAAAAAAGACCCACACAAAAAAATCAAGACAATAAATACATACCAAAAAAAGCTACACCAATCGACGAGCTGTTCACCATAAATTTTAATAAAAATGGTGGTAAGTTTCTTTATTCAGAAACCATTGACGAAGTTTTTGATTTCCTTAAGCATATTATTGATGAAAATAAATGGCATAATAAATCCGCATTAGTTCTTAACTCAGACCTAAAAAAACAATTTAAAAATTTTGATTGGAAAACTACAAATAAATTAAACAAAGGACATTTTCTCTTCACCAATTGTGAATACTTAATTGCTAATGATGGTTCACTATTAATTTCATCTAACCAAATTGCTGAAAAAAAATTAACAGAACTTCCAAAAAGCTTTATTGTATTTGCTAGTACAAGTCAAATCGTACAAACTATTGGGCAGGGACTTAGAGGAATTAAAGCTAAGAATAAAGAAAAAATTCCGTCAAACATAACTACCATTAAACATTTTAAAACTGATAACGAAAATAATTTTTTAAGTTATGGGAGCAGTACAAAAAATTTATATCTAATTTTATTGGAAGATTTATAATATTATTTTGAAAGATTTTAAAACCCGCCTAATTTCAGGATTTTTTTTCGCAAATTTATTAATCATTACAGCACAGGTTAAAATATTATTCCTGCTTGTTTTATTTGTTTTAGGACTCATATGTTTATATGAATTTAATAAACTGATTGAACGAAAAAATAATTTTTCCTACATAATTTTCTTGTTCATTTTTTCTCTTTTTAGTTTAACTGAAATTTTTCAAGAAAAAAGTAATATCATTAATGAAATTTCAAAAATTTTTCATGTAATTAGTATCTTTGTGTTATTATTTTTGGTTAGAGACCTATTCTCAAGTAAAAGCTTACCTAAACTTTTAACAAATAAATATATTAACTCCACTTTTTACATCACAGGGGGAATAATTTTTATTGCACTTACTGCGTTAAATTTTGGAGACTACAGCTCGGAACTAATTGTGGGGGTGTTTGTACTAATTTGGGTTAACGACAGCTTTGCATATTTTATTGGAACTAAATTTGGTAGTCAAAAACTTTTTGAAGAAATATCACCAAAAAAAACTGTTGAAGGTTTTCTTGGGGGGTTGTTGTTTTCTGCCATTACAAGCTATTTAATTTTTAAATTTTCCAATACCTTAAATTTTTCTAATTGGTTAATAATTAGTGTAATTGTTAGTGTATTTGGAACCACTGGAGATTTAATTGAATCAAAATATAAAAGACAAGCAAAAGTAAAAAATAGCGGGGATTTAATTCCAGGGCATGGTGGACTTTTAGATAGGCTAGACAGTGCTATATTTATTTCGCCATTTTTATATTTATTTTTTAGAATATTAAAACATGTTTCATAAAGAAGGTTATACAATTATCTTAACTTCATTTTTCACTATTACATCTATTTTTGTAGCCATAGATTTCCTTAACTTAAATGTTGTAATGACTAAGGTTCTGAGAATAGTATTAATTATAATATTGCTCTTAATTTTACAGTTTTTTAGAAATCCGCGTCGCCACACAATAAAAAATGATGCTAAAATAATTTCACCGGCAGATGGAAAAATAGTAATAATAAAAAAGGTTATGGAAAAAGAGTATTTTAAAAAAAAATGCCTTCAAATTAGTATTTTCATGTCACCAATTAATGTTCACGTTACAAGATATCCTATTGGGGGTAAAATTGTTTACAGTAAATACCATCCAGGTAAATACCTATTCGCCTGGCATCCTAAATCAAGTGAAAAAAATGAGAGAACCACAATCGTAGTTGAAAATAAAAAAATTGGAAAAATTTTATACCGCCAAATAGCAGGTGCTTTGGCCAGAAGAATAGTGAATTACGCTAAAACAAACGAAACAGCCATTCAAGGTGAGGATGCTGGCTTTATTAAATTTGGCTCAAGGATTGATCTTTTTTTACCAATTAATTGTAAAATAAATGTAAATTTAAATGAAAAAGTTAGGGGTGGAGAAAGTATAATCGCAGAATTTTGAAAATGAAAAATGATAAATTAAATCGCGAATTTAAAATGGCTGTTGAAAGCATTAATAATCATAAAAAGCCTTTCCCTGCAGATACTTTGTTAAAACTTTATGCTTATTATAAAAAAGCAACTAATGATTATGGTCGCCCAAATAGTAGCAAAGCTATCATCAATGCTTTCAAGACCAATGCTTTGTTTCAAGTTGAAAATATATCGCCAGATGAGGCAAAAGAACGTTATATTAAACTTGCAAAAAAATATTTGTTGTACAGAACGTAATTTTAGCTAAATTTTTTTAAACTTAATTCAAGTATTTCAATTTTAGCCAACACATCATGTTTCTTTTTTCTTTCAAAATCTATTACATGATTAGGTGCATTTGAAATGAAATCTTCATTTCTTAATTTTTTTTGAATTTTTTTCAAAAGCCCCTTCAGATAATTTAGCTCCTCACTAATTTTTTTAATTTGAGAAGTTTTATCAATTTTAGCTTTCGAAACAACGAAATATTCATTAGATCCGATACGGAAGGAAAATGCTTCACTAGTGTGTGACTTTATGTATTTTATAGTATTTATGTTACAAAGTTTTTTGATAACTTGATCAAATCCTTCTTTATGTTTTTTTTCATTGTCAACCACAAAAAGTTCAACAGAAACTTTCAATGAAATATTGTTAGTTTTCCTAAAATTCCTTATTCCTGTAATAACATCTTTAAAAAATTCAAAATTTTGAAGTAATGGAATATCAAAAGATTTTAATACTGGCCATTTTGATATAGTTAATGATTCAGAAACTTTACGAGGTCTTAATAAATTCCATATTTCTTCAGTTAAAAAAGGCATGAACGGATGAAGAAGTTTTAGATTTTGTTCAAATAAATTTATGAGCGAATCATAAGAAGATTTATCTATTGAGGAGCCATATTTTGGTTTTACCATCTCTAGAAACCACGAACAATAATCAAACCATATAAGTTTATAAACTGACATCATCGCATCGTTTAAACGATACTTCTCAAAATTTTCTTCAATTTCAGCTAAAACATTTTGAAATTTATTTTTGTACCAATCTATTGCTAATGACGCATATTCAGGCTGTGGTTTATCAACAACTTTAAATCCTTTCACTAAACGAAAAGCATTCCAAATTTTATTGCCAAATCCCTTGCCCTGTTGACATAAAGATTCATCAAACAATAAATCATTCCCAGCAGATGAGCTAAGTAATAAACCAACTCGAACACCATCTGCACCGTAATCGCCAATTAGCCGTAATGGGTCAGGAGAATTTCCCAAAGATTTACTCATTTTTATACGATTTTTATCACGAACCAGGCCAGTTAAATAAACATTTTCAAAAGGCTTCTGATTTCTAAACGCGTGCCCTGCAATAATCATTCTTGCTACCCAAAAAAATAAAATATCTGGACCTGTAATCAAATCACTAGTTGGGTAATAATATTTTATTTCATCATTATTTGGATTCCTTATCCCATCAAAAACCGAGATAGGCCACAACCAAGAGGAAAACCATGTATCTAGAACGTCAGGATCTTGCCTTAAATTTTCAATTCTTAATTCCTCATTTCTGGTCTTTTTTTGTACAAGTTTAATTGCTTCTTCTGCATTTTTAGCAACCACAAAATCATTTTTTCCATCGCCATAGTAATAAACAGGAATTCTGTGCCCCCAATATAATTGCCTTGAAATATTCCAATCGCGAATGTTATCCAACCAGTGTCTATAAGTGTTAATAAATTTTTTGGGGAAAAGTTTGATTCTGTTTGAATTTACAACATCATCCAAAGCAGGTTTTACTAAATCACTCATTTTCAAAAACCATTGGTATGATAGTCGAGGTTCGATAATGACCTTCGTCCTTTCTGAAAACCCAACATTATGAATATGATCTTCTACTTTCACCAACTGTCCGTTTGACTTAAGTTTTTTTAAAACTTCTTTTCTGGCAGCAAATCTATCAAGCCCTTCAAATTCAAGACCTAATTCGTTAAGGGTTGCATCCAAATTAAAAATATCATGTACTTCCAAATTATGTTTATCCCCTAAAATTTTATCGTTGAAGTCATGTGCCGGTGTAACCTTTAAACAACCAGTACCAAAATCAATATCTACATATTCGTCAACTATTACGGGAACTGCCCTGTCACAAATTGGAACAATTATCTCTTTACTTATCAGCTTTTTATATCTATCATCATTAGGATTTACACATATAGCAGAATCTCCAAAAATAGTTTCTGGTCTTGTTGTCGCCACAACAATGAAATCATCTGAATCTTTAATTTTATACTTGATGTGATATAAATTCCCTTGAATTTCTTTAAATATAACCTCTTCATCCGATAGAGTTGTTTTAGCTTTGGGATCCCAATTAACTGCTCGAAAACCTTTATATATTAGACCCTTATTAAATAAATCTATGAATACTTGAACGACTGATTCAGTCATTTCACTATCCAGAGTAAATTTAGTGCGATTCCAATCACAAGAACAACCTAATTTTTTTAGCTGGTTCAAGATGATATTACCGTACTCATTGGTCCATGTCCAGGCATGCTCTATGAATTCCTCGCGACTAATATTATTCTTATCTATGCCCATGTCTTCAAGCATAGCTACAACTTTTGCTTCAGTAGCTATTGAGGCGTGATCTGTGCCTGGTACCCAACAAGTATTTTTCCCTTTAAGGCGCTGACGCCTTATTAATACATCTTGAATAGTATTGTTTAGCATGTGTCCCATGTGTAAAACGCCTGTGACGTTGGGAGGGGGCATAATAATAGTATAAGGTTCTCTTGAATCAGGTTTTGATTGGAAAAAATTATTTTTTAACCAATATTCATACCATTTCTGTTCTATTTTTTTTGAATCATATTTCAAAGGAATTTCCATTTGTTTGGAACGATTTTTGTATTGGTTGAAGCAAAAATAGTTATATTTTGTGTTCTTAAAAATATTTAATCTTACAAATATGTTCAGACTATTTTTTGATTCTATTAAAAATATTTAAATTTACGTTTCTATTAAATTTTATCAAAATGAAAAAATTATATGCAATATTAATAATGGCCTTTCTAACTTATGGAGTTAATGCACAAGGAAAAGTAGCTAAAATTGAATTTGAAACTACCGTAATTGATTATGGAACCATTGAAAAAGGTGCAAATGGTTTGCGAGTTTTTAAGTTCACAAACACTGGAAACGCTCCTCTGATAGTTACAGACGTAAAATCTACATGTGGGTGCACGGTTCCGAAAAAGCCCGAAAAACCAATCCCGCCTGGTGAATCTGGAGAGATTCAGGTAAAATATGATACTAAAAGAGTAAATCCAATTAGAAAGACAATTACAGTAACCTCCAATGCAATAACTCCAACAGTTGCATTAAAAATAAAAGGTAACGTAATTGACCCAAACAAAGAGAATACTATGGAGAAAAAGAAAAAAAGTATTGTTGAAAAATAATTTTAAATTTAATTTTATAAGAAGCACCTAACAGCAGGTGCTTTTTTTTTAAATTATTAAAGCTTAATAAACCTTTTAGTAAATGCCAAAAATCTCAGACAAAGGGTTAAAAATGCCAGCTTCTCCAATAAGGAAATTGGCACCCTACGCAGAAAAAGCAAAGTCATGTGGTGTCCATGTTTACCACCTTAACATTGGCCAGCCTGACATTAAAACTCCAAAAATAGCACTTGATGCAGTCAAACAAAACAATATCAATATTCTAGCTTATAGCCAATCAGAGGGATCACTCAAATACAGAAAAAAATTAGCTAAATACTATCATAATCACAATATAAATATTGAGCCCGACGATATTATTGTAACTACCGGTGGTAGTGAAGCTTTAACTTTTGCGTTTGGAACTATAATGGATCCAGGTGATGAAGTGATTATTCCTGAACCATTTTATGCGAATTACAATGGTTTTTCTGCTGCTCAGGGAGTAAAAATAAAAGCTGTAATCTCAAAAATTGAAAATAATTTTTCACTACCCAAAATAGAAAATTTTGAAAAACTTATTTCCAGTAAAACAAAGGCAATTTTAATTTGTAATCCAGGTAACCCAACTGGATATCTGTACAACAAAAAAGAAATTGATCAATTAGCTAAACTAGTAAAAAAGCATGATCTGTTCCTGATTGCTGATGAAGTTTACAGAGAATTTTGCTATGACGGCGAGAAACATCATTCAATTATGTCATTAGATGATTTACGAAACAATGCAATAATGATTGATTCGGTTTCAAAGAGATATAGCATGTGCGGTGCAAGAATTGGTTGTTTAATTACAAAAAATAAAGAAGTATACCGGACAGTGATGAAATTTGCCCAGGCAAGATTATCACCTCCTTCATATGCACAAATTGCATGTGAAGCCGCAATCGATACCCCAGATTCGTACTTTCAAGAAGTTGTGAGTGAATACACTGAAAGGAGAAATTTTTTAGTTAAAGAGTTAAAAAAAATTCCTGGAGTAAAAGTTGTAAATCCAAAAGGTGCTTTCTATTGTATAGCAGAACTTCCTGTAGACGATGCTGATGATTTTGCCAAATGGTTGCTTAGAGAATTTCGAGTTGATAACCAGACTGTAATGATTGCACCAGCTGCAGGATTTTATTCCTCTGACAATTTAGGAAAAAATCAAATTAGAATAGCCTACGTATTAAAAAAGAAGGATTTAATGAAATCAGTAAACATATTGAAATTAGGATTAAAAGGCTACAGAAATTAAAATGATAAAAAGTAAACATTCACTCAAGTCTTTTAATACTTTCGGTATTGATGTAATTGCTGAAAAATTTTGCTCGGTTAGTGACGTCGAAAGCTTAATTTATCTACTAAACACTAAGCCCATAAAAATTCATATACTTGGGGGTGGTAGCAATATACTTTTAACTAAAAATCTTGAAGGACTTGTTGTCCACATCAATTTAAAAGGAATTGAAGTTTGTGAAAAAAGTAAAAACTTTTCTAAAGTTAAAGTTGGTGCTGGAGAAAACTGGCATGATTTTGTGATGTGGGCGATAAATAATAATCTTGGTGGATTAGAAAATCTATCGCTAATTCCTGGAAATGTTGGTGCAGCTCCAATTCAAAATATAGGTGCTTATGGAGTAGAACAAAAAAATGTTTTTCACAGTTGTGAAATACTGAATTTAAAAACTTTAACAATTGAAACTTTAACCAAAAATGAGTGTAAATTTAGCTATCGAAACTCTATTTTTAAATCTAAATTAAAAGACAAATTTATTATTCTAAATGTAACTTACTGTTTAACTAACTCAAACCACAATCTTAACAACTCATACGCTGATATTGAAAATGAATTAATAAAAAATAAAATAAATTCACCAACAATTAGGAATATTTCTGACGCTGTTATTTCAATTAGAAAATCAAAATTACCAGACCCAAAAAAAATTGGAAATTGCGGGAGCTTCTTTAAAAATCCAGTTGTTGATAAAAAAAAATTTGAACACCTCGTAAAAGAATTCCCCAACATTCCAAACTTTACAACTGATGATAATAGAATTAAAATTTCTGCAGCTTGGTTAATTGAAAAAGCGGGCTTTAGAGGTAAAAAATACAATAATCATGGAGTCCATAAAAACCAAGCACTAGTTTTAGTAAATTATGGTGGAGCGTCAGGGAAAGACATTTTAAAATTATCTAAATTAATCCAAAAAACAGTATCTGTGATTTTTGGAGTTAATCTGGAGCGGGAGGTAAATATATTTTGATTAAAATGGTGATTAAAATTGTATCTTAGCATAAATTACATGGAACTACTTCTTATAACATTTTCGCTTTTAGGACTTGGAATTGCAGGAATTTCAATAAAATTGTGGATGAAAAAGGAAGGCAAGTTTGCAGGAACCTGCGCAAGTCAAAATCCATTTTTAAATTCAGAAAATGAACCCTGTGGTTTTTGCGGAAAAATGCCAACTGAGTTTAAAGATTGTAATAATTCTAAAGTATAATTAGCATAGAATACTTTAAATAATTGACAATTACACTAATCCTTTTCAAAAAAGTAATCAAATTTTTAAATAAGCTTGGACCTGGGCTTCTATTTGCTGGAGGAGCAATTGGAGTATCTCATTTGGTGCAGTCGACAAGAGCCGGTGCAGATTTTGGCTTTGGATTGCTTTGGGCCTTATTATTAATTAACTTAATTAAATATCCTTTTTTTCAATATGGTCCGCGCTACGTAGCAGCAACGGGCGAAAATTTACTTGAAGGCTATAAACGATTAGGTAAAATTTTTTTAAAGATTTATGGCTTACTCACATTGGCTACTATGTTTACCATTCAAACTGCAGTTACAATTGTAACTGCAGGAATTGTATCATCCCTATTTGGTGGTTCGTTGAGTTTAAAAAGCTGGACGGTCATAATTTTAATCATTTGTTTCCTAATATTAATTTTTGGAAAATATAGACTTCTTGACAAAATGATAAAATTCATAGTATTCGCCCTAAGTATTTCAACAATTTTTGCTGTAATTGCATCTTTTTATAACTTTGAAAACACGATATCATGGATACAGATTTTTCCCGATTCTTATGAAAATATTGTTTTTCTAATAGCTTTCATGGGGTGGATGCCTGCCCCATTGGACGTTTCAATCTGGCATTCATTGTGGGCCCAAGAGAAAAATAAAATTACTAATTTAAACTACAAAAAATCAACAATATTAGACTTCAATATTGGATATTTTGGTACAGTAGTTTTGGGAGTGGCGTTTTTATCTTTAGGCTCATTAGTTATGTTTGATTCAGGTGAGCAATTTAGTAACTCGGGTGACATATTTTCATTACAACTTATCAAATTATATACAAAAAATTTAGGTGAATCTAGTAATTTAATTATTACAATTGCAGTTTTAACAACGATGCTCAGTACAACATTAGCGACCCTTGATGCGTCACCTCGGGCAATTAACAAAACATTCGAACTTTTAATTGACAAAAGAATAAAATTTGGTTACACTGCATGGCTGGTGACTCTTGTTATTGGTACTATTGCTATTTTCTATTGCTTTCTGTCAGAAATGGGTAGCCTTGTTAAAATTGCCACAATTCTTTCCTTTTTAACTACCCCAATATATGCAATAATGAATTATTCTTTAATTTGTAGCAAACATACTCCCAAAAAGTGGCAGCCCTCAAAATTGATGCATTTTCTTAGCGTAACGGGAATCATTTTTTTAATTGGATTTAACATTTGGTATCTCACAATTAACAAATTTTTTATTTATTAGTTCGTATATTTGTAGCGTAATAAAATCTGCATGTCTATACAACCCGTTTTTAGTGAAAATACAGTTATAAAAAGCAACCAAAACCTTAGCAAAAATAAATTGAATAATTTAAATAATGTCAAAGAACCCGCTGTAAGGATTGGTAAACCCAAATGGTTGAGAGTTAAATTACCAACTGGCAAAAAATATACCGAGCTAAGAGGGTTAGTTGATAAATACAAACTTAATACTATTTGTACGTCAGGTAGTTGCCCAAATATGGGCGAATGCTGGGGTGAGGGTACTGCAACTTTTATGATACTAGGAAATATTTGTACTAGGTCATGTGGATTTTGCGGTGTAAAAACAGGCCGTCCTGAATCAATTGACTGGGATGAACCAGAAAAAGTAGCAAATTCAATCAAAGTTATGGGTATTAAACACGCTGTTTTGACCAGTGTTGATAGAGATGATTTAAAAGATATGGGAAGTATAATATGGTCTGAGACTGTGAAAGCAGTTAGAAGATTGAATCCTGGTATCACTCTAGAAACTCTTATTCCAGATTTTCAAGGTATTAAAAAGCATATAGATAAGATAATTGATGTCGCCCCTGAAGTCGTTTCGCATAACATGGAAACAGTAAGAAGACTCACAAGAGAAGTTAGAATTCAAGCAAAATATGAGAGAAGCCTGGAAGTCCTAAAATATCTTAAGGATCGAGGACAAAGGCGAACTAAAACTGGGATCATGCTAGGATTAGGTGAAACTGCAGACGAAGTGATTGAAACATTGCATGATTTGAAGAAGGTTAACGTTGATGTAGTTACAATTGGTCAATATTTACAACCTTCTAAAAAACACCTCCCGGTGAAAAAATTCGTAACGCCTGAAGAATTTAAAAAATACGAATCTATTGGATATGATTTAGGTTTTAGACATGTTGAAAGTAGTGCTTTAGTTAGATCTTCATATAAAGCCCAAAAACACATATATTAAGCAACCCATTAAGAGGGAAAATTTTCCAAAAAAATCCTGATTTCATTTTCGAATTTTTCTTGTAAATGAATTTTAGTATTGATTGGTATGTAAAATAATGATTCGTGCTCGACTAGATTTAGTCTTGAAAAGTCCTTTTCAGTTGTTAAAATAATTTTTTCAGACGAAATCAAGTTTAATTCGTTACTGGAAAAATGGTGATGATCGGGAAATTCCAAATGCTGAAATTTAAAATTTAAAGCTCTTAAATGATTCACTAGTGGTTTTGAATTAGCTATTCCAGTAACCAAAGTGAAATTTTTATTAATTAATGAACTTAATGGTTTTGTTTTTTGATTGGAGTAAATTTTACTATCATAAACAATAGAACTAAAGAAAAGTTTTTGGTGCTGACCAATATTCAGTTTTTTCTCGATAATTTGCTTTTCTGATGAACCCAAATCTTCAGGGCATTTAGTGACAATGATTATTTGCGCACGTTTAGATCCAAAAATAGGCTCGCGTAAATTACCAACAGGCAAAAGACAGTCATCAGAGTACAAATCATTATAAACAGTTAATAAAATTGAAATACCAGGGTTTATTCTTCTATGTTGAAATGCATCATCAAGTATAATGATTTGAGTTAGTGGCTTTAAATCTTTCAAAGTTTGTATTCCCCGCTTGCGATTAGAATCAACAGCAACTGACAAACTGGGGAATTTTTTTTTAATTTGAAATGGCTCATCACCTAAGCAGCTAGTAGTAGATTTTGGATTAGATATTATAAATCCTTTTGACTTCCTTCTATATCCCCTGCTCAAAATAGCTAGCTCATAATTATTTTTCAACATTCGTATCAAAAACTCAACCATTGGGGTCTTTCCTGTTCCACCAACAGATAAATTTCCAATACTAATTACTGGGAAATTGAATGATTTTGACTTAATCAATTTCAAGTCATAAAGAATATTTCTAACTGATGTAATTAGAAAATAAATTATAACTAGTGGATATAATATTTTTCTTAAAACTTTCATTATAACGAAAGTAATTATTTTATCTTTGAACTTAAACAAAATCAGATGATAGTTCAGGAAATAATTGATCAACTTGAAAATCTTGCACCCCTAGATTATGCAGAAGAAGGGGACAATGTTGGACTTTTAGTAGGTGACAATGAAGCAAAAGTAACAGGTGTTTTAGTAACCTTGGACACTCTACCTGAAGTTATAGATGAAGCAATTAATAAAAAATGTAATCTGATTATTAGCTTTCACTCAATAATATATAAAGCATTAAAATCAATTAGTGGAAAAAACTATGTGCAAAAAGTTGTACAAAAAGCAATTGAAAATAAGATTGCAATTTTTTCCATTCATACAGCTCTTGACAACTCATTCCATGGAGTTAACTCGGTAATATGCGAAAAACTGGAGCTCAAGAATAGATCTATATTGATACCAAAAAAAGGCACAATAAAGAAATTAACCACTTACGTACCAGGGAAAGACGCCGGAAATGTTCGGGATAAAATATTTGAAGCTGGAGGTGGAAATATTGGAAACTACTTGAATTGTAGCTTTAGTTCTTCTGGAATTGGTTCATTCCAAGGTAATGATAATTCAAATCCAGTAATTGGAAATCCAATGGAGATGCAATATGTTGATGAAACTAAAATTGAAATCACTTTCGCAAGACACTTGGAGTATGAAATTATTAAAGCTGTGAAAAAATCCCACCCTTACGACGAAATTGCTTATGAAATTAAAACAATTGATAATGAAAATCAATTAATTGGAATGGGAATGGTCGGTGAGCTTGATAAGGCGATCGAGGAAGAAGAATTTTTAAATTACATTAATGAAAGAATGAAGTGTAATGTTATAAAACATTCTAATTTTCTCAACAAAAAAATTAAAAAAGTGGCTGTTTTAGGGGGCTCAGGTGGATTTGCAATCGAAAATGCAAAATCAAATAAAGTAGATGCATACATAACATCTGACCTTAAATATCATGACTTTTTCGCAGCAGAAAATCAAATTCTTTTGATGGATATAGGTCATTATGAAAGTGAACAATTTACAAAAAACCTTTTAACTGAGTATCTTAAGAAAAAAATTCCTAATTTTGCAATTCTTTTATCAGATATAAATACAAACCCGATAAACTATAAATACTATGGCCAAAAAAAAAGAACTGAGCGTTGAAGAAAGGTTGAGAGCATTGTATGATCTCCAATTAATTGATTCCAGAGTTGATGAAATACGCAATGTGAGAGGAGAACTTCCTTTAGAAGTTCGTGATCTTGAAGATGAAGTACAAGGTTTTAATTTAAGGGTGAGCAAACTTGAGGAAGAACTACAAGAAATAGACAATCTTATCAAAGCCAAAAAGAATGTCATTGAAGAGTCAAAATCATTAATAAAAAAATATAACGAACAGCAAAAAAATGTTCGCAACAATAGAGAATTTAATTCACTTTCAAAAGAAATCGAATTTCAAGATTTGGAAATTCAGTTAGCAGAAAAGCATATTAATGAATTTAAAGCAAAAATTGAACAAAAAAATGAAATCATTAGCGAAACGAAAGAAAGACTAAAAGAACGTGAAGACCATCTAAACCATAAAAAAAATGATTTAAATGACATTCTTGCCGAAACTGAAAAAGAGGAAAAAAAATTATTAAAGAAGTCTGAGGAATATAAAACTAAAATTGAAGATAGACTTGCAAATGCATACACAAAGATACGTTCAAGTGTAAAAAACGGACTAGCTGTTGTACCTATAGAAAGAGGTGCTTCAGGCGGTTCCTACTTTACCATACCTCCTCAAGTGCAAGTTGAAATCGCAGCCAGAAAAAAAATTATAACTGACGAACATAGCGGAAGAATATTAGTTGATTCTGAACTAGCTGATGAGCAAAGAAAAAAAATGACAAAATTGTTTTCTAAAATGAGTTAATTTAACTCACGAAATTTTCAAAAAGTCCTTTTAATCTAAAAAATTCAATCTTCTTGATGAAAAATTATTTCACTTTTTTCCTATGCCTCATAATATCATCGCTAAGTTGCCAAAAACATAATCAAGTAAAAACTGATCGTAATACTGACCATGATAAAAAAGCTGTAGAGGTCCCTGTTAAAAATGGCATTACGAAAGCTTACTTTGCTAGTGGATGCTTCTGGTGTGTTGAAGCTATATATGAAAGCATCCCAGGGGTAAAAGATGCAATTAGTGGTTACTCTGGTGGACATACAAAAAACCCTACATACAGTTCTGTAGTTTCTGGAAAAACCGGGCACTCAGAAACTGTTGAAGTGTTATACAATCCAATGGAAGTCTCCTACCAAACTCTATTAGACATATATTTTAGTTCTCAAAATATTGAGCAAATTAATGGGCAAGGACCTGATGTTGGCTCACAGTACAGATCAATAATTTTTTATCAAAATGAAAGACAAAGAAAATTAATTATTGATAAAATAAAGAAAATTGAACAATCAAAAAAAATAAAAGTAGCCGCTGAAGTTATTCCCTTTCAAAAATTTTGGCGAGCTGAAGACTATCATCAAAACTTTGAAAAACGAAATCCTAACAATGGCTACATTCGCAATGTTTCAATCCCCAGAATTAAGAGATTTAAACTGAATTTCAAAATCGATGAAAATTAACTAAATTTATTAAAGTTAAAATTGATTTTTGATAAACTTCAAAACAAATATCGAATTTGCATGCGGTCTTGATAACTTAGATGAATTAAGATCTTTTAAGAAAGAATTTTACATTCCAAAAGGAGAAGATGGAAAAAGCTGTATCTATCTCAATGGAAATTCTCTTGGCCTCCAGCCCAAAAAAACTAAGGAAATAATCGATCAAGAACTCCAAGATTGGGCTAGATTGGGTGTTAGAGGTCATTTTGAATCATCAACACCATGGACTGATTATCATCAGCTATTAACTAAAAAAATGGCTAAAATTGTTGGGGCTAAACCTATTGAAACTGTTATTATGAATACACTAACAGTAAATTTACATTTCCTAATGATATCGTTTTATAATCCAACTAAAAAAAGGAATAAAATTTTAATTGAAAGTGACGCGTTCCCTTCAGATAGATATGCTGTTGAATCGCAAATTAGACTTCATGGATTTGATCCTAAAAAATGTATTATTGAATGGTCGCCAAAAAAAGGTGAAAAGTTATTAAAAATGGATCATCTTGAAGAAATATTAGAAAAAAATGGGGGCGAAATTGAACTGTTACTGATTGGTGGAGTGAACTATTATACTGGTCAATATTTGAACTTAAAAAAAATCGCTGATTTAGGACATTCAAAAGGTTGTAAAGTAGGAATTGATCTTGCACACGGAGCTGGGAATATTAAGCCAGAGCTTCACAAATCAGGAGTTGACTTTGCTGCATGGTGCACTTATAAATATTTGAATTCTGGCCCAGGTAATTTGGGTGGAGTTTTTGTGCACGAAAGACATGCATACAATAAAAGTTTGAAACGCCTAACGGGATGGTGGGGACAAGAAAAATCAAACAGATTTAAAATGCGTGAACCTCTTCATATTATTCCTGGTGCAGAAGGATGGCAAGTTAGTAACCCACCAATAATTTCAATGGCTTCAATAAAAGCATCTTTAGATCTCTTTGATATGGCCGGAATGGATGCTTTACGTAAAAAATCAGTTGCTCTTACAGACTATCTTGAATTTTTAATATTAAATCTAGATAATAATAACATTGAAATAATTTCACCAAAAAAATCAGACCAAAGAGGTTGTCAATTATCAATACTGATTAAAAACTCTGATAAATATTTACATAAAAAACTTCAAAAAAATAATATCATTACTGATTGGAGGGATCCTGGAGTCATTAGATGTGCTCCAGTCCCAATGTATAATTCATTTGAAGATATCTATAATTTTAGTGTTATTTTAAAAACAATTTTATCTAAAAATTAAATAAGTTAAGTAAAAAATGATTGACCTGATTTCAAAAGAAATACAAAACTACGTTATCAGTCATAGTGCAGATGAGCCAGATTTATTAAAGAAACTTACTCATGAAACTTTCCAAAAAGTTCTTCAGCCACAAATGCTTAGTGGTCACTACCAAGGCAGAATTTTAAGTATTCTATCCAAAATTATACGTCCAAAAAAAATTCTAGAAATTGGTACTTACACAGGCTATTCAGCGCTCTGTTTGGCTGAAGGGTTGCACGAAAAAGGGGAAATTCATACAATAGATAAAAACAAAGAATTATTGAAAATACAAAATCATTATTTTAACAAGTCTCAATACTCAGGAAAAATACACCAATATAGTGGGGATGCAATAGAAATAATTCCAAAAATTGATGGCGTATTTGATTTGGTTTTCATTGACGCTGACAAGCCAAATTACGTAAAATACTTTCATCTAGTAATTGAGAAATTGAGAAAAGGCGGAGTCATTATTTCTGATAATGTTTTGTGGTCTGGAAAAGTTATAAATAGCATTGAAGAATCTGATGAGTCTACAAAAACCTTAATTGAATATAATCTTCTTTTAAAAAACGACCCAAGGGTAGAGTCTGTTATGCTTCCTATCCGAGACGGACTGACTGTTAGTTTTAAAAAATAACTTACAAATCTCTTTTTATTGTGTTCGAAACATTGTCAAATTCCTCTTTAATCTTTTTGACCTCATTATTAAATTCATTTGCTAAATCAGAATTATCTTTTTTAATACCCCGGCTAATTTCATCTTTAATTTCACTTGCAGCATTCTTCATAGAATTCATACCTCTTCCCATACCTTTAGCAATATCAGGTAATTTATCAGCACCAAAAACTAAAATTGAAATAAAAAGAATGAATATTATTTCAGTAGTTCCTATAAAAAGTGAAATTAAAAAATACATTTTACAAATATAAAAGTATTAGATTAATTTCTAGATGATATATTTAATTTAAATTCTGTTAGTTTCTCCTCCAAAAACTCTGCAATTTCAATATCACTTTTTTCGTGACAACGCGATTGAAAATCGGCGTCATCTGAGCAAAAGTGATAAAATTCAGACTTGAGATGCTCATCCAGGTTATAATTTTTGAAAAATTTCGGCCCAACAATATCTTTGATATGCTTTATGGTATTTTTTTCCCTTTCGATTTCAACATGCCCCTTTAATTCATTTGTTCTTCCAGTAATTTTATTTAATATTTTCCAAATATTAGGCTTAGGAGGAATTCCCCAAGAAATATATCTGCCTTCGCTCGCTTCAATGTATCTATATTGAATTTGAGTTTTTCTTTGACCAATAAAGCCAGGAATTCCAAGATCATAAAAATTTATTGATGATTTATTTTCAGAACCATTTATGTCCCAACCCAAGTCACCTGATAAAATTTTACCAATTGTAATTTCATCTAATTGAGTGATATAGTTCTCAAGCTTAACATCAATAGTACCTCTTTTAACAATTTCGCTTGTAATTACTACAATTTTACGATTATGCTGAATAGAAGAAAAATATAAAGTATCTGTAGCTTTTACATTAATTAAAAATTCACCGTACGAGTTTGTGGTAGCATATTTGTATGAGCTTTTGTTAATGATATGGATACCCTCAAGATTTCCATCAGCAGTAATACGACCCGACAATTCTTGAGTTTGAGAAGACAAAATGTTGACAAATATTATCGAAAAAAATGCAAATGAATATAAATTATTTAAATCCAAATCTGTTAGGTGAAATTTCTATAAATTTACAAAAGAATTAAAACCTGCCAACCAATCAGTAGATGAAAAAGCTTCTAATCGCAAGTACATCAAAAGTTTACGGAAGTGATTTTTTAGAATATCTTCATGATGAACTCCTTATTTTCTTTAAATTCTGTAAAAATATTTTGTTTATTCCTTATGCCCGTCCAAGTGGTTTAACTCATGACCAATACACTGAAATGGTCAGTAAAAATTTTAAAAGAATAAATAAGAAAATTATTGGCTTACATAAATTTAAAAACAAAAAAAAAGCTTTATCAGATTGTGAAGCTATTTTTATTGGTGGAGGGAACACCTTTGTTTTATTGAATCAACTTGTTGAACTAGAATTAATTGACACTCTAAAAAATGTAATAAATTCAGGAACTCCATACCTTGGAACAAGCGCTGGAGCTAACATCTGTGGCCCCACAATAAGTACAACTAATGACATGCCGATAGTGAATCCAATTAATCTCCAATCACTCAATATTTTACCTTTTAATATTAATTCACACTATTTGGATCCGATTCAAAGCTCCAAACACATGGGAGAAACAAGAGAAACTAGAATAAAAGAATTTCATTTCTTTAACGATCAAACAGTCATAGGTTTGAGAGAGGGTAGTTATTTAATGGTAATGAGAGAAAAAGTAATTTTGAAAGGAGAATTAAGTGCTCGGATATTTAAAAAATTTAATAACCCATACGAAATTCCTCCAGAAACGGATTTAAGTTATATAACATAACTTATCAAGTGTTAATTCTTCATATCTTTGTTTCATAAAAATTCAATGAACAAAAAGGTAATTTTAGTAATTTTAGATGGCTGGGGTATCACTAAATATCCAGAATATTCAGCAATTGCAAAAGCCAAAACCCCTTTTATAGACAATCTGTTTGTAAAATATCCCAATGCAGTTTTAAAGACTCATGGAAAATACGTTGGTTTACCCGACAGGCAAATGGGAAATAGCGAAGTTGGTCACATAAATATAGGATCAGGTAGAATTGTTGACCAGGACTTAGTAAAAATTGATAAGTCAATATTGAAAAATACACTTTGTGATAAATTAGAAATTAAAAATATTATTAAATATTGCAATAAACGAAATAAACCACTTCATCTAATTGGATTAGTTAGCGACGGTGGTGTACATTCCCATTTGAATCACCTTTACGGCTTAATTGATATTTTTAAAAAAAATAAACTTGAAAAGGTATTTATTCATGCCTTCACTGACGGCAGAGATGTTGATCCAAAGTCGGGATATAAATTCATCAAAAAACTTGAAGAGAAATTAAAAGAATCAAAAATAAGAATTGCTACTATTACAGGACGCTATTACGGAATGGACCGAGATAAAAGATGGGATAGAACTAAACTTGCATATGATGCATTAGTTCATGGAATAGGAAAAAAATCTGATAATTTAATAACATCAATACAGGATTCATACAAACAAAATATAACCGACGAATTCTTAAAACCAATTATATCAACAGATGACAGAAACAAACCGGTTGGTAAAATCAAAGATGGAGATGCCGTTTTATTTTTTAACTTCAGAACAGATAGAGGTAGACAATTAACAGAGGCCTTGACGCAAAAAGATTTTCCAAAAATTAAAATGACCGCCTTAAAATTAAACTATTTCACGATGACTAAATATGACGACAATTTTAAAAATGTTGAAGTAGTATTTAAAAAAGAAAATCTAACGCATACCCTAGGTGAAGTTCTTGAAATTAATAAAAAAACACAGCTTAGAATAGCTGAAACAGAAAAATATCCCCACGTAACCTTTTTCTTTTCTGGGGGCAGAGAAAAGCCATTTGATGGCGAAAGGCGTATATTAATAAGTTCTCCTAAAGTGGCAACATATGACCTTAAGCCTCAGATGAGTGCTATCGAAATTTGTGAAGCTCTAAAACCAGAAATTAAATCCAAATCAAATGATTTCATTTGTTTAAATTTTGCAAATGGTGATATGGTTGGTCATACTGGTGTTATGAAAGCTGCAATAGAAGCTTGTGAAGTCGTGGATAGGTGTGTTAAAGACATAGTTAATTGTGCTATTAAAAACAACTATTCCATTTTACTAATCTCAGACCACGGTAATTGTGAATCAATGATAAATCCAGGTGGAACACCGCATACGGCACATACAACTAATCCAGTGCCTGTTGTCCTGATAGATAAAAATATAAGCATGATTAAAAATGGGATTTTGGGTAATATTGCACCAACAATATTGAAACTAATGGGAATTGAACAACCTGCTTTAATGACCCAAAAACCATTAATATAATTTAGCTAATTTTTAAATCCAAAGAAACTCTTTTATTATCTTTGTAAATCGATGAAAAATTTACTGATAAAATCATTAGAAGAAATCGAATTAATTCGTGAAAGCTCTCAAATTGTATCTAAAACTTTGGGAATGCTTGCTAACGAAATAAAGCCTGGGGTTACAACACTCAAACTGGATTCTTTAGCAGAAAGCTTTATCAGGGATCATGATGCTGAACCAGGCTTCTTGGGACTATACGGGTTCCCCAATACATTATGCGTGAGTCCAAATAGTCAAGTAGTGCATGGGCTACCTAACAAAAAACCACTTGAAAATGGTGATATAATTTCTATTGATTGCGGGGTATTTAAAAATGAATTTTATGGAGATCATGCCTATACATTTACTGTAGGTAATGTTTCCGACAAAATAGAAGAGCTTTTACAGGTAACTAAGGCGTCACTTTACATAGGAATTAGAGAATTTAAATTAAATAATCGTGTTGGTGATGTTGGCTATGCAATTCAAAATTATTGCGAATCTTATGGGTATGGAGTTGTCAGAGAATTGGTTGGGCATGGAATTGGTAGATCAATGCACGAGGAACCAGAAATGCCAAATTATGGAAAAAGAGGACGTGGTAAAAAATTTAGAGATGGTATGGTTGTCGCAATTGAGCCTATGATTAATTTAGGGACTCACAGAGTAAATCATCATAAAGACGGCTGGACAATAACAACAAAAGATAATTTGCCCAGTGCACATTATGAACACAACATAGCACTAATTGATGGAAAACCAGAGTTACTTTCAACTTTTAACTATATATATGATTCATTGGGAATTGAAACTAATGAAGAGGAAGAATTTAAAAATTATAAAATTTAAAATGAAAAATATAAAATTTATTGAGTCAGAACTAATTCAACTTGGAAAGAAGGTTAATGATCACCCGCTATACAGTAATTTGTCCACAATTGAAGATGTACAAATATTCATGGAAAACCATGTATACGCTGTATGGGATTTTATGTCGTTGTTAAAATCACTACAGCGGATTTTAACAAATATAAATGTCCCGTGGACACCTAAGAAAAACAGCACAGCTGCCCGTTTTATTAACGAAATTGTGTGGGGAGAAGAAAGTGACATTAATGAGCTTGGCGAAGCAAAAAGCCATTTTGAAATGTATATAGATTCTATGGATCAAATTTATGCAAATACCAAGCAAATTAAATCGTTCGTAAATTCAATTGAAAGTGGTGTTTCTGTTACCGATGCTGCAAAAGTTGTAAAACTAAATCCAGTGATAATAGACTTTATTGATTTCACTTTTGATGTTATAGAAAGTGGCAAGCCGCACTGTCTTGCCTCAGCATTTACTTTTGGCAGAGAAGATGTAATACCAGACATGTTTTTAGAAATAATAAATCAGTCTAAAACAAATCCCGACGACAATCGGTTTAGTAAACTGTTCTATTATCTTAATCGACACATTGAAATTGATGGTGACGAACATGGGCCAATTTCACTTAAAATGGTAGAAAATTTGTGTGGAAATGACAATATAAAATGGGATGAAGCCTTAGAGATTGCAAAGCTAGCTCTTAGCAAAAGGATCGCTCTTTGGGATCTGATTAATAAATCAATTATGGAAAATAAAAAGAGAGCTTCAATTAATATTTGATTTTGAGATTGATTTTCAAACTATTCCTGAAATTTATCCCAAGACCACTTCTAATAAGAATTGGCTATTTCATACGGCCGATAATAACATTTTGTTATAGAGGTAATAACTACACAGACCCAATTGATGGAACAAGCTTCAGAAAATTACTCCCATATGGATACGACAAACTAAGACATAATGTACTCTCTCCTTCAACTTACTCGCTTGAGAGGCACCGACTATTGTGGTTATTTTTAAAAACTAAGACTATATTTGAAACGAAAGCTAAAATGCTTCATTTTGCTCCTGAACAAGCTTTTTATGATAAATTTATCAATATGAAAAATATTGAATACACAACCACTGACTTAAATTCTCCATTAGCTATGATAAAAGCTGATATTTGTAAACTGCCATTTGCATCAAATTACTTTGATATTATTCTGTGTAACCATGTTCTAGAGCACATCGAAAATGATAAAAAAGCAATCAGTGAATTATATAGAGTTTTAAAGCCTGGCGGTATAGGCGTATTTCAAGTTCCATTAGACATGAATCGGATTAGCACTTTTGAGGACAACAGCATAACAGATCCAAGACATCGCGCCAAAATATTTGGACAATATGATCATGTTCGCATTTACGGATTGGATTATTTTAAACGCTTAGAATCTTGTGGTTTTAAAGTCGAGAAAGTGGATTTTACCAAAACTCTTTCTAAAGAAGAAATTGCAAAATATTGCATTAATGAGGGTGAAATAATCCCTGTCGTTTACAAGCCTAATTAACGGGAAAGTTATTCAATAATAACATTTCAATCTTCTTGTTATTATTTTCAAAAATGATACAGACTTTTAATTCTGGATGCGCTGACAAAAATTCCTTAACCTTTTCAATTCCCATTGCTTGAAAGGCAGTTGCATAGCCATCTGCCATCATACAATTCTCAGCTATGACAGAGACACTTAAAATTTTTGTTCTGGTTGGATAACCTGTTTTAGTATTGATAATGTGTGCATAGCGGTTGCCCTTTTCATCCAATTTAAACTTTCGGTATGTACCCGTAGTGGCCATAGCACTGTTTTTAAGTACAAACACTTTGTCATAGCTTTTTGTACCATCAAAATTAGGGTTTTCAATCCCTACAGTCCAACCGCTTTGCTTATCAATATTAATACCTTTGGTTCGGAGTTCTCCTCCAATATTAATCATGTAATTGTCGACAGTTTTTGAATCTAAAAATTCAGCTATTAAATCCACTGCATATCCTTTTGCAATGGCATTAAAATCAATGTAGGGCTTTGGATCATTCTTTATTAATACATTATTTTTTAACCTAATTTTATCAAAACCAACATATTGCATAAGACTATCAATTTTAAGACTATCAGGTCTTGTTTTATATTGTTCTGATCCAAAATTCCATGCATTGACTAGCTTACCTATTGTGGGATCAAAAATACCATCTGTTTGATCATATATTTTTTTAGCAGCCATAAATACTTCCACAAAATAACTGTCAACAACATCCAACTCATGTCTATTGACTTTAGAAATATCAGAATCCGATTGATAATTAGACATCGACTTGTTGACTTCGTCAAAAATATTATCCAATTGCTTTTGATAGTTATCGTTTCCTTTGGCCGAATAAGTAATTTCATAAAATGTTCCAAAAATCAGACCATTTAATTTGGTATTTTTTAGTTCGCTGTTGCAAGACAAAAGCACTAACAATAAAATGGTGGAAAAATAACTTTTCATCTAATTATAATTCGTTTCTATTAATTGAATCCCATTGTATTCAATGAGATATTCTTCATTGAGATAAATGGGCAGTTCATCGCCATCGGGATTACCAATTCCTACACCTGCATATAAAACTTTTGCATCTTTTTCCATGGCGTGTTTTTTAAAGTTTTCCATCCATACCAAATCGTAATTATTCGGATTTTCTGGTAACTTAACCACTCTAACAATGACAAAAAAATATTGACTGTTTTTATCAATACACACAAATTGAGGGTGCTTTTTGAGTTTGCTATTAATGGCAACAAATTCAAAACCTCGAGACTCCAAGTCTTTTCCAACATGATTCATTGCCAAATTATGCATTTCTTGTTTGGAAAGTGGTTTTCGCATTTTACAAAAATACTAAAAGCCCAGCATAAGAATGGGCTTAATAAGTTAATTGAATCGTAATTTTAACCTCCGAAGTCATCAAATCGTATATGCTCGTCGGGGATACCAAAATCTTCTCCCATTTTTTGAACAGCTTGATTCATTAGAGGTGGTCCACAAAAATACAGCTCAATATCCTCAGGACTTTCGTGATGATTTAAATAGTGTTCAATAACACAATTATGAATAAAACCAATAAAGCCATCACCAGGTGAGTCAATACTTTCTTTTACTTTCCAATTATCTTCATCCAAAGGCTCAGAAAGAGCCAAATAGAATTTGAAATTAGGAAATTCCTTTTCCAGGTTTTCAAAATGTTCGAGATAGAAAAGCTCCCGTTTGGATCTACCACCATACCAATAGGACACTTTTCGCCCAGTTTTTAGAGTTTTAAATAAATGGTATAAATGAGATCGCATTGGAGCCATTCCAGCTCCGCCTCCAACATAAAGCATCTCGGATTCGCTCTCATTTATAAAAAACTCACCATAGGGTCCCGAAATTGTAACTTTGTCGCCTGGTTTTTGAGCAAAGATATATGAGGAAGCAACGCCTGGATTAACATCCATCCATCCATTTTTTGAGCGATCCCACGGGGGAGTAGCTATACGTACATTTAGCATAATTTCACGACCTTCTGCAGGATAAGAGGCCATTGAGTATGCTCTTTCAACAGTCTCAGAATTTGTCATTTTTAAAGGCCATAATCCGAACTTATCCCATTCTGTCATAAACTTTTTTGGATCATCATGCTCTTTAGGATGAGCAGTTATGTCAATGTCCTTATAATTGATTTCACATGGGGGTATCTCAATTTGGATGTATCCCCCAGCTTTATAACCCATATCATCTGGAATCTCAATGACAAATTCTTTTATGAAAGAAGCAACATTATAATTCCTTACAACAGTAGCTTCCCATTTTTTTATTCCAAAAACTTCTTCTGGAATAGAGATTTCCATATCTTGTTTAACCTTCACCTGACATGACAACCGAGCACCACTAGTTAATTCTTTTCGTGAAAAATGAGGAGTTTCAGTCGGTAAAGCCTCACCACCACCAGATAAAACATGACACTCACATTGAATGCAAGTCCCTCCACCTCCACATGCAGAAGGTAAAAAAATCTTTTGGCTTCCTAAGGTGGATAGTAGCGTTCCCCCTGAGGCTACTTCAATTTCTTTTTCTCCATTAATTAAAATTTTCACAGGTCCAGAGGGTGATAATTTTTCTTTGACAAATAATAATAAACTAACTAGTGCCAACGCGATAACAAGAAATGCTACTACTGTAGCAATCACGGTTCCAGATGTCCCTGCATTTAAAATTAACATACCCTATTCAATTTTTTTGTTTTTATTTGTATTACTGTCATCAGATTCTATCAATTGAGTGATAATTTCTTTCGAGTCTTTGATATCGTCTTCCTCTCCCCCCGTTAGCATACCACCAAAACTCATAAAGCCGATGGCCATCAAACCAGTTATTATAAAGGTTATTCCTAATCCCCTTAAGGGGGCGGGAACATTAGAGTATCTTATTTTTTCCCTTATTGCAGCAATAGCCAAAATTGCCAAAAACCAACCAATCCCCGATCCAAGCCCATAAACAGTAGCAAGACTCAGGGACGATATTTCTCTAGATTGCATAAATAATGATCCTCCAAGAATTGCACAATTGACTGCAATCAAAGGAAGGAAAATTCCTAGGGAGTTGTAGAGAGAGGGAGAAAATTTCTCAACAATTATTTCAACTAGTTGGACCATTGTTGCTATGGTTGCAATAAACATTATAAACGATAGGAAACTCAAATCATAAACTGCATAACTATCACCTAACCAAGATAATGCCCCAGGTTTAAGAATATACTGGTCTAAAAGCCAATTCAGTGGGACAGTTACCAAAAGAACAAAAATGACTGCTGCTCCTAAGCCAACGGCAGTTGAAACTTTTTTTGAAACCGCTAAGTATGAGCACATACCCAAAAAAGTAGCAAAAACCATATTGTCAATAAAAATAGATTTGAAAAATAATTCTATGTACTCCATAATTTTAACTAATCTTCAATTAACGATTTATTTCTGCCTCTCTGAATCCAAATAATTAACCCCACAACAATTAATGCCATAGGGGAAAGCAACATAAACCCATTATTTTCGTAACCAATGTAATAAATACCGGTTTTTTCAATTGGATCACCCAAAACTTTGAATCCCAACAGTGTACCTGATCCAAGAAGTTCTCTGAAAAAGCCTACAATGATCAAGATCAAACCATACCCAGCTGCATTACCAATACCATCAAGAAAAGATCTCCAGAGACCATTACCAAGTGCAAAAGCCTCGAACCTACCCATAATGATACAGTTTGTAATTATAAGACCAACAAAAACAGAAAGCTCTTTGCTTAATTCATAGGCAAATGCCTTCAAAACTAAGTCAACAATAATTACCAGGGCAGCAACCACAGTTAGTTGAACTATTATTCTAATTTTTGATGGAATAATATTTCTTATCATTGAAATAACAACATTTCCTACTCCCATTACAAAGAGAACAGATATTGACATTACAATTGAGGCTTTCAGCTGGGCCGTTATCGCTAATGCCGAGCATATTCCCAAAACTTGTATTGTAATTGGGTTGTTATCTGCTAGAGGGTCAAGAATTAATTTACTGTCCTTTTTTGAAAGTATACCCATATTTAGTTATTTAATGATTTAAAATATGGAACATATAGCTTGAGCTCATTTTTTATCATTGCCGCTACTCCATCGCCTGTAATAGTAGCACCAGCAATTGCATCCACTTCATAGTCCATTTTGTCCTCATTGGTAGGATCAGCATTACTTTTTGAAACATTAATTCCCTTAAAATTCCCGTCTTCCATTAAATGTTCTCCAATAAAATCATCCATAAAGAATCTTTCCTTAATATTAGCTCCTAACCCAGGTGTTTCTGCTTTATGATCAAAGTATGCCCCTTGAATAACCATGTTTTCATCCATGGCTATGTATGCCCATATAGCATCCCACAAGCCTTTACCGCGAATTGGGGTTATGTAATATTTTTTACCGTCTTTTTCGCCAATAAATAATGGTAATTCTCTTTCTTTACCTGATTTAGCTCTTGCTTGTTGTTTCTTTACATCAATAAGGTAAGCGTCTTCAGATTTAGTGATTTTATTGCCAACTATGACAATTTGTTCTTTTATATAATTTCCAAAAAGTTGGGGAGCTTTATCTGTTGAAACGAAATTAGCACTACTACCTTTATTTTCGTTTACTCCCATGGCATATAAAATATTTTGTTGCTTTTCTAATCTTTTATTGATATCAATTGTGGGAGCTAAACTTGAGGCAGTGAAAGCTAACATTGAGCCGACTACAATGACCATTGCAGTTGCAAAAAGAATTGTGTATTTATTAGACTCTGTAGTCTTGTTCATTTTATGTAGTTTTTATTTTTAAGCGCTTCATCCGCATGTTTACATTTCTTCTAATAACATAATGGTCAATTGTTGGAGCAAAAACGTTCATTAAAAGAATAGCTAGAAAAACTCCTTCAGGATAGGCAGGATTAAAAACACGTATCATTATGGAAATAAAACCTATCAAGAATCCATAAATCCATTTACCCTTGTTTGTTTGGGCTGCAGTTACTGGATCAGTTGCCATGTAGACAGCTCCGAAAAGGATACTACCAATAATCAAATGCTGCCAGAAAGGAACACTCATCAGCCCATAAAACTTACTTGAAGGAGAAATTAAATTAGTATCAATAACCAAGTTGAAAATAAAACCCATAACCAAAGCTCCAATCAAAGTACTAAAAATTATTCTCCAGCTCCCAACTTTTGTGAAAATTAAAAAAAGAGCCCCAAAAATAATCAAAAGCTTGGAAGTCTCACCAATTGAGCCAGGGATTAGACCAAAAAACATATCTGCGTAGTTAAAATCAATTGGCTGATTTTGTGCGTAACTACCTAAGATGGTCTCTCCAGAGATCGCATCGGGTGAACCCGCACGATCAACGGCACCATGTACCCAAACTTTATCTCCGCTCATCCAAGTAGGGTAGGCAAAAAACAAAAAGGCGCGAATTGTTAAAGCAGGATTAAGTATATTCATTCCTGTTCCACCAAAAACTTCCTTGCCAATAATAACTCCAAAAGCAACCGCAACAGCTAGCATCCAAAGAGGCAAATCAACTGGGACAATCAATGGAACAAGCATTCCTGTGACCAAATAACCCTCTTCAACCTCATGCCCTTTAATTACAGCAAAAATAAATTCAATAAATAGACCAACTCCATACGATACAGCCAGAAGGGGTAATACTTTCCAAAATCCTATCATAAAATTATCAATGGTCCAAAAAGTAGAGCCTAAAAATCCGCTTGAAGGTTCAGTAGAACCAATCGCTAAAAAATGCTGATAACCTGTATTAAACATACCAAAAATTAAACATGGTACCATTGCCATGATGACAGTATTCATTGTTCGCTTTAAATCATCAGCAACTTTAATGTGTGTACCCCCTTCTGTTGTTTCATTAGGTAAATACAAAAAAGTATGAATTGCATTAAATGCCGGAGCCATTTTAGTGCCTTTGTACCTTTCTTTTATCAAGTGTAATTTTGATTTTAAACCCATATATTATCCTATTTCTTTTTGCATTAAATCTAAACCTTCTCTTATTATCTTTTGATGAGGTTGCTTGGAAACACAAATAAATTCAGTCAAAGCAAAATCTTCAGGTGCAACTTCATACATACCCAAAGCTTCCATTTCATCTAAGTCTTTGTACATACATGCTTTTAAAATATGCATTGGATAAATATCTAAAGGAAAAACCTCTTCATAAGACCCCGTCAATACAAAGGCTCTGTGTTCACCATTGGTATTTGTGTTGAGATCATATTTTTTATTTGGAGTCAACCAAGAAAACGTAAGCGCTCTAGATGTAGAGATCTTATTAAAAACTGGCTTGTTCCAACCAAAAAACTCATAGTCATCACCTTCGGGGATTACTGAAATAACGTCGCTATAAAAATCTAAAAATCCGTCGGGCTGAATTTCTTTCCCAGTCAATACATTCCCTGAAATAATCCTCACATTGTCATCCTTTTGAACGCCTCGATCATAAATCATAGTAGCAATTTCAGAACCTATTCTAGTCTTTAAATATCTAGGAGTTTGAATCCGCGAACCTACTAGGGCGATAATTCTTTCAGCATTAAATTTTCCAGTCATTAGTAATTCTCCTATTATTACTAAATCGTGCGGAGCAATTGTCCATACAGTTTCTCCCTTATTCACTGGATCAATTTTATTTATTAAAGTTCCAACATTGCCTGATGGATGTGGCCCGGAAACAAAATGCATTTGAATGTTTTTGAGATTTTTAAATGGGGAGTTAGATAATTTTGTAACACCTAAATGGATAGATCCTTCAGTTAATTTTGAAAGTGCAGATAAGGCAATTTGTAATTCTTTTGTTTTTTTTGCAAGAGTAAAATTATAATTAACACTCAAGGGGGCCGATGGGTGAGCAGATATAAATATAGATTTTGGTTTCTTGTGAGGATTAGCGATAACGTCGTAAGGACGTTGTTTGATGAACGGCCAGCAACCACAAGCTAGCAAATAATCTTTAATTTCTTCTGCTTGTGCATCACTCAAATCCAATTTTCTGTTCAATTTATAATCAAGCTTTGAATCTGACTTAATTTTGATTTCTAGTATACGGCGTCTATCACCGCGAACTACATCTACAACCTCACCTGAAACTGGACTAACAAATTTTACTGACTCTTCATTCTTATCATAGAAAATAGTATCCCCAGCCTTCAAACAGTCACCTAATTTGACTGCAAGTTTGGGAACCATACCATGGAAATCTTCAGGTCTGACAGAGCAGTAGTTAGTTCTTATAGCCTCAGAAATTGACATTTCAGCCGCACCTACTAATTTAATATCTAGACCTTTTTTGATTCTAATGTCGTTCGACATAAAGCTAAGGTTGTTAAATTTGAGTTTTATAGCCAACAAATTTACAAATAATACACTCATTAAACACAAATTTTAATTGGATTTTTTTGTTAAAATTTTGTGTTTATTCAAACCGTAATTTTTATTTATCTTTATATTTGGTTTTTTCATAATATGAAAATTTTAATAATATTTATATCTATATTTTTTTTACCCGCTTCTCTTCTATCTCAAGTTGTAGAGACTAATCCCCCAAATGACATAAAAACCATTAATTTTGGTATGTCTGATGATTCATTCGGAGTCCCAATTGTTGGTTTGGACGAGATGTTAATATTGGAATTTGATGTTTTAAACAATTTGGAGGAAGACTTCTATTATGTTATTGAACATTATAATTATGATTGGACTCCCTCACAGCTAATGAAGACAGAATATATAAATGGAATGGATAATCTGCGGATTGTTGATTATATCAATTCATTCAATACTTATCAGATTTATTCACATTACCAATTAAAAATTCCTAATCAACAAACTCGATTAAAAGTTTCAGGAAATTATTTGATTAAGATTTTTGATGATTATGGCGACTTAGTATTCAGCAGGAAATTCATGGTTCAAGAAAAAATATCTAAGATTCAGGTACAAGTTCGACGGCCTAGAGAAGTCTCACTTATTAATGAAGCACAGTCTGTTGACTTTAAAGTAAGTTCTAGCAATATTAATTTCAATAACCCAATGCAGACTGTTAAAACAGCTATAATTCAAAACAACAATCTTAAAACAGCGATATACGGGCTCAAGCCCCAATTCATCATGGGAAATGAGTTAGTATACAGATTCATTGACGAGTCTCTTTTTATGGGTGGAAACGAATACTTATTTTTTGAAAACAGAGACGTGCGAAGTGCAAATCAAGGAGTGCAGTATATTGATTTAAAGGAAATCTATCACAGCTACCTATTTACAGATATCCAGCGTAAATATCAAAAATACACTTACAATCCAGACATCAATGGAGGTTTTAAAATTACAGTTTTAGATCGTGAAGACCCCCGAATTGAAGCAGATTACACTTATGTTCATTTTTCACTTCTTTCTGAAGAAATAGTTAATTCGTCCGTATATGTCTTTGGAGGATTTAATAATTTTTCTATTGATAAGAGTAATCAGATGAGTTATAATTTTCAAAAAGGAATCTATGAGGTTTCAATTATGCTAAAACAAGGCTTTTACAATTATAAATATGTAGTAGTTGACAAAAAAAATGATTTACAAGAAGGCTTTATTAGTGGTAATTTTGATGAGACCGAAAATAATTATGTTGTAGTTGTATATTATAGAGACTTAGGCTCTAGATATGATAAACTAATTGGAATTGGAAGCGCAAATTCAGTAGATATGACTAATTAAAATTACTTGAGATGTATCAGAAGATAACAGAAGGGGTCAAAATTTCAGTTAAATCAAAATTTGAAGGAACTTATTTTGATGGTGAAACACATAGGTTTATTTTCACTTACAGCGTGGAAATAAAAAACAATAATTCTTACGCAGTTCAATTAATGTCTAGGAATTGGAAAATTTTAGATTGTTTAAATAATGCTGAAACTGTTGAAGGTAAAGGAGTCGTTGGCGAATTACCAGTAATCATGCCAATGGATTTTTATAAATACGAATCCGGTTGCTCACTTATTGGACCCATTGGAACAATGAGTGGTTCGTACAAAATGGTTCGATTAGACAACAGCAAAAGGTTTGATGTAATAATTCCAAAATTTAAACTATGTGCCAATTTTACTAAAAATTAATAATTATATCTTTATTGTTGATTCGCTCATAAATTGTAATTTTATATGAATAATTTTAACAGCCTATATCATGGGAAAAGGATTTTTTAAAGTTCCAATAGCAAAGAATGAACCTGTGCTAACATACGCGCAAGGAACAAAAGAGCGAGAAAATATAATCAACGCCTATAAAGAAATGTTTAATTCGAACATAGAGATTCCCATGTTTATTAATGGAGAAGAAGTTAAATCAACAAATAAAGAAACTCTAAGTCCTCCTCATGATCACAAAAAAATTGTAGGTTATTATCATAAAGCTGACAAAGATCATATTGAAGGGGCTATATCAACAGCACTTGAAGCCAGAAAGCTTTGGGCAAATTTACCTTGGGAACAACGCGCTGGAATTTTTCTTAAGGCCGCTGAACTTGTTGCAGGACCTTACAGATCAAAAATAAATGCTGCAACAATGATAGCACAATCAAAGACAGTACATCAAGCTGAAATTGATGCTGCATGTGAATTCACTGATTTTTTAAGGTTTAATGTACAATTTATGACCGAAATTTACTCAGATCAACCACAAAGTACTAACGAATCTTGGAATAGAATAGAATATCGCCCATTGGAGGGGTTTACATATGCTATTACCCCTTTTAACTTTACAGCTATTGCTGGAAATCTTCCCGCATGCATGGCGCTCATGGGCAATGTTGTGGTTTGGAAGCCCAGTGATAGCCAAATATACTCTGCAAAAGTAATCATTGATATATTCAAAGAGGCTGGAGTCCCGCCAGGAGTTATCAATGTTGTATATGGCGATCCTGAAATGATTACTGAAACAGTACTTTCCAGTCCAAATTTTTCTGGACTTCATTTCACAGGATCAACTTTTGTTTTTAAAGACTTATGGAAAAAAATTGGTGAGAGAATTCACAGCTATAAAACATATCCAAGAATTGTTGGCGAAACTGGTGGTAAAGACTTTATTTTGGCGCACAATTCAGCTATCTCTAAACAAGTAACTGCTGGAATTATTCGTGGGGCTTTTGAATTTCAAGGGCAAAAATGTAGTGCTGCTTCAAGAGCTTACCTTCCCAAAAGTACATGGCCTGAAATCAAAAAAAATTTAATTAAAGAGCTAAGTTCAATTTCAATGGGTTCTCCAGAAAATTTATCAAATTTTGTAACAGCGGTAATACACGAAAAATCATTCGACAAAATTGTGGATTATATTGAAAGAGCCAAAAAAAGTTCTGATGCTGATATTATTGCAGGAGGTAATTATGATAAAAGCAAAGGATATTTTATTGAACCCACTGTTATTGTGACAACTGACCCTCATTACGAAACAATGGGAACAGAACTTTTTGGTCCTATAATTACAATTTTCTTATATGACGATTCAGCTTTTGAATCTACACTCGAACTAATTGATAAAACTAGCGAATATTCGCTGACCGGTGCTATTTTCTCTACTGATCGCTATGCTATAGATAAGGCCTGTAGAGGCTTACAAAATGCAGCAGGAAACTTCTATATAAATGACAAGCCCACCGGTGCTGTTGTGGGTCAACAACCCTTTGGTGGCGCCAGAGCTTCAGGAACAAATGATAAAGCTGGATCAGCTCAAAACCTTTTAAGGTGGGTTTCGCCAAGAACAATTAAAGAAACATTTGTCAGTTCTGAAAATTATAGGTACCCATTTCTGGATTAAAGAGAATAAAAAAAGTCGCTCAAATAGCGACTTTTTTTATTAATACATTGTTACTAGTCAAATATGGCAGTTTCACCAATCTTAACTTGCTGGACATTGTAAACATCATAAGAATTTGAGTCAGTAAAATTATTTCCACCTGCAGACCAGTCTCGAAGGTAAGAATTTTTCACATATGCGATAATACTTAAATCATCATAGTCTGAGGTTGTAATACTGCCTGGAAGATCTAGCCCAGTTATAGTTCTGGTGTAAACACCCCCTGAAAGGGTGTAGGAAGCAGGAATAATGTCTCCCGGAACACTAGTGATAACGTCTCTCACAATATACTTGTGAACATAACTAGCTCCCGCGCTGGATCCAACTTGAGGCGAACTAGGTGCAGTATCAGAACCTTCAATTAAAAGAATCATTAATTGCACCTCTTCGTTTGGAGTTACATTAAATCCAACACTAATCTCAATATCTAGTTTACCACCAATAATTGCAGCTTCAGCTGAAAGCCCTAATGTTGGAGTTTGAGAAAGTTTATTATTTATTTGACCCATGCCATAGTTCCAATCAGTTGAGGTTCCATTTAACCAAATTGTAGGAAAAATATACATATCGTAATACTCTTGCCAGTAATCTGTTTCATCAGTAGACATTGGATCAGGGTAACTTGCTTGACCAGAGTGATAAGCAGCGCCCATAATGCGATCAGGGTCAGAAATTACAGCCTGGTTTAGATAATAAGCTCCTTGCGGACAAGCCGAACACCAAGTTCCAGTAATTTCTTCTAATATTACTTTTTGGGTATAACTAGATGGGGCTAAGCCAGGCGTAAAAGAAGATGTATCACTAAACTGAGACGGGGACTCTGTTACAATTGTAATGTTATTGGAAGTTAAACCTTGATAAGTTGCAACAAAATCATACGTGCCGTCTTCTTGAAAAGTATATGGGTTTATGTTAATGAGAGTTCCGTTGACATAAACAGATGCTTGATCGGTAACTAAATTATCTGATTGGTCTCTAACAACATAAAAGGCTGCTTGACCAGTATTGTAAGAGGTTTGATTTAATGATAGAGTAATAGAAGTGATTGGGTCAGGATCATCATTCCCTCCTCCGTTGGTGGGTCCGGAATTAACTGCTCCCTCATCCCCAGAACAACTAGCTATTAAAATTAATAGAATAGTTTTTAGACTAAAATTTAGTATTTTCATATTAGTATTATGTTACATGTTGACTAACAAAAATATAAATTAATTTCAAAAATTTGTACTTTTATGAATCAATTAACTTTTATGAAGAAATTTTTTCTTGTTTGTTGTTTAGCATCTTTTGTAATTTCAAACTCACAGTCTGACCTACCTAATGTTAATTTAAAAACACTTAATGGTGAATCAACCTCAGTTAAAAAAATTGCCCAAAAAAATAAATTAATCATTATTTCTCTTTGGGCCACGTGGTGTGTTCCATGTAAAAATGAATTGGACGCTGTGGCTGAAGTCTATGATGAATGGGTTTCAGAAACAGATGTTGTTTATTACGCTGTCTCTATTGATGATTCTAGAACCTCCAAAAGAATAAAGCCGATGGTAAATGGAAAAGATTGGGAATTTGAAATATTACTTGATGAAAATAGTGATTTAAAAAGAGCATTTGGTGTCAGTACAGTTCCATACACAACAATCATAAAAAATGGTAGAGTAGTCTATAAACACACTGGTTATACACCAGGCTATGAAGATGAACTTTACAATCAACTTTTGAAATTTAGCAACCAATAAAATTCACTTAAATGCTAATAATTTTCTCAAAAAAATTAATAAACTTTCAGAGTACTGTATTTATTTTATTTTTTGCATTTTTAACATCAGCTCAAAACAACGATTCAATTTCTTTTTTTGACCAATTTAACGATAAATTAAGTGTGAATTATGAGTCGATTTCACAGTGGTATCTGAACGACTCCTACATAGATGATCAGAACTTAAACTTAATTGGTGATGAGAAATTAAGATCTACTAATTATTTGAGATTAGACTATTTATTCAATGACAACTTCTCAGCCGGTCTACAGTTAGAAAGTTTCTCACCCATAAATCTATTGAATATGAGCAATCTATATGATAATGATTTAGGGCTTGCTACATATTACATAAACTACAGGAACAAAAAAATAGATCTCACCCTGGGACATTTCTATGAACAATTTGGAAGTGGTTTAATACTGAGATCGTGGGAAGATCGCTTTTTAGGCATTAATACAGCTTTGAGAGGTGCTAGACTTAAAATCAAAATAAATAATGACATTGGCTTAACTGCTCTTTATGGAAGACAAAGGAAAGGGTTTGAATTATCAAAAGGAGATATTTTTGGAATCAATAGCAGTATAAATATTTCAAATTTGTTGAACATTCTTCAAGAAGGAAGCTTGGTGGGTGGTTTAAGTTATGTGGGGAAAAATGAAAGCTATGAAAAGACCAACAATGAATTTGAAATGGAGATCCCAGAACTAGTTAATGCTTTTTCGTCCAGGATAAATTTTTCCCATAAAAATTTTTATTCAGATGTAGAATACGTATCAAAGAGTAAAGACCTGAGATTAAATGTTTTAGGCCCCTCCAGTGGAGTTTCATTTTCCGAAAATAAAGCCTTTAAAGGAAGTGCACTTCTTTGGACCGTTGGATATAGTAAAAAGGGATTGGGGCTAAGTTATAATTTTAGACGCCTCGAAAATATGCGTTGGTTTTCTGAGCGATCATACAGCTACAATGTATCAAATCCAACCAATCAACTGAGCATTAATTATTTACCTGCTTTGGTTAAACAACACGATTACACTCTAGCTAATATTTATCTTTACCAAACTTTACCAGGTTTGACAGTAGAAAATTACCAAGATCCATTAATCAAAGCGGGAGAAATTGGTCAGTTTGTTGACTTTTTCTACAAATTTAAAAAAGGTAGTTTATTGGGCGGAAAATATGGAACCAAAGTGAATATTAATATGTCTTATTGGGCTAAACTTAGTATTGAATATAACGATCCAGACCCGACCGACTATGTTACAAGTGATGATTTAACCTATAATAGTGAGTTTTTTAATTTCAAAAATAAATTATATTCCGATTTAAATATTGAGATTCGTAAAAAATGGAACAGAAAATTAAGTTCTATTTTTACTTACATAAACTTATTTTATGACAAATCTTACTTGGAAAGTCCAGTATATGATCAAGTAAATGCATGGATTGGAGTAGTTGATAACACATATAAATTTTCTAAAGGCAAGTCTCTCAGACTTGAATTTCAGCACTTGGCAACAAACGACGATGCTCGTAATTGGGTGGGAGGTACTGCGGAATACTTCTTTAATTCACAATTTGGTCTGTATATAAATGACTCTTACAACTATGAGGAATCTAATGTTCCAACAGATACAAAAGTTCACTTTTATAACATTGGAGGTAGTTACACCAAAGGGTCATCAAGATTTTCAATTAATTATGGAAGGCAACGAGGTGGACTTCTTTGTGTTGGAGGTATTTGTAGACAAGTTAGTCCAAATACAGGCTTGACGTTAAATATCACTACTGCGTTCTAAGAAATTTAAAAAGGTATATGTACTAATTTTTTAGTCTCAAAAAAAGAATCAGAAAAAAAATCTTTGAGCTCAAAAACTTTAGCATTAGAAAATGAATTTAACTCGCGATTGAGATTACCGCCTTTTAGATATAAAATTCCATTTTTAATTTCGTTTTTACTTTCGGGTTCAAAATTAAACTTAACCATATTGGCAAAGTTTTGCATTTTTGTAACAGCTCTACTGACAACAAAATCATAAAGGCTTTCTACTTCGCTAGCACAAATCTGCTCAACTTTGACATTTTTCAAATTTAAATCTTCACAAATTGAACTAACAACTTTAACTTTTTTGTAAGTTCTGTCAATGAGATGAAACTTTGATTTTGGAAATAAAATAGCTAATGGAATCCCTGGAAAACCGCCACCAGTACCAACATCTAAGATAGAAGACTGATTTTTAAATTTTACAATTTTTGAAATAGCTAAAGAATGCAAAACATGTCTGGTGTATAAAAATTTGATATCCTTTCTTGAAATCAAATTTACCTTTTCATTCCAATACTCATAAATGTGCTGAAGCTGACTAAATTGTTGTTTTTGAAAATCAGAGAGATTAGTAAAATAATTTTCTATAATATTCACAAAAAAAGTTTTTACAAAAATAGTCATAAATCAATAAGTAAATTTGTGAGCAACTATTGGAGATTAATTAATTATATTTGAATAGTGAGTTTTTGAACTAAAAAACAAATTTTTAACCTAGTAATTTAATTTCAATTATAAATTTAAAGTTTAAAATTAATGGAAAATTTACTTTCTGATAGACTTCTAAGCATGTCGACTTCTGCCACACTGGCTATGGCTGCAAAAGCTAGAGAACTTAAAGGTCAGGGTAAAGACATAATAGGCCTTAGCTTGGGCGAGCCTGACTTCAACATTCCAGACTTCATAAAGGATGCTGCAAAAAAAGCAATCGATGAAAATTATAACTCTTACACGCCAGTAGACGGTTATTTGGATTTGAAAAAAGCAATCATTAATAAATTTAAAAGAGACAACGATCTTACATATTTAACCGACCAAATTGTTGTATCGACTGGTGCAAAACAATGTTTAGCTAACGTAGCTTTGGTTCTTTTAAACAAAGGAGATGAAGTTATTCTTCCTTGCCCGTATTGGGTAAGTTACTCTGACATCGTAAAACTTTCAGAAGGAGTTCCTGTTGAAGTAAAGACGTCTATAGAAAATGATTACAAAATGACACCAGCCCAACTTGAAAGGGCAATTACAGATAATACAAAAATGATTTGGTTTAGCTCACCATGTAATCCAAGTGGTTCGGTTTACAGCAAAAGTGAATTAAGAGCCTTAGCTGATGTCTTAAAAAATTACCCTGAAATTTATATTGTGTCAGACGAAATATATGAACACATAAGTTATGGAGAAAAGCATATTAGCATGGCTCAGTTTAATGATATGTATGATCGAACCATAACAGTTAATGGAGTTTCAAAAGCATTTGCAATGACAGGTTGGAGAATTGGATACTTGGGTGCTCCAAAATCAATTGCCCGAGCTTGTAATAAAATACAAGGTCAAATTACCAGTGGTGCTAACTGTATCGCACAACGTGCAGTAATTGAAGCTTTAAACGCTTCACCTAAAAAGGTTGATTACATGGTTAAAGAATTTAAAAATCGAAGAGATTTAATTCTTAAGCTCCTATCTGAAATTAATGGATTTAAATGTAATATTCCTGATGGAGCATTTTATATTTTCCCAGATGTATCATATTTTTTTGGCAAGAAATTTAAAGGAAAAGTCATAAAGAATTCAAATGACTTATCACTCTACTTGCTTGAGGAAGCATTAGTTGCTACGGTTACTGGTGATGCATTTGGAAATCCAAACTGCATTAGAATTTCATATGCAGCATCGCAAAAAAATATAATTGAAGCAATTAGAAGAATTAAAGAATCTTTAAATTAAAATATTACCTGTTTCTCCAAAAATAAGTGGTGAAAATTATTAAGACAGTAAATAGCTCCAACCTACCCAGTAGCATTAGAAAAGAAGCCCACCACTTAGCTAAAAATGGAAGCCCAGAGAAAGTATTTAAGGGACCATAAGCACCTATAGATGGCCCAACATTTCCAAGGCTGGAGGCAGATACACCTAGAGCAGACTCAAAATCTAGTCCTAATATTGCAAATACAATTGTTCCTACAATAAACGACAACATGTATACAATAAAAAAACCAAGAATGTTGTATGTAATTTCGTTGGAGACTGGAGATGAATTATATCGCAACGGAATAATTGCATTGGGATGCAAAATTTTTCTAAACTGTAAAAATCCATTTTTTATAATTAGTAAATGGCGCATAATTTTAAATCCCCCAGATGTGCTTCCTGCAGATCCACCCAAAAACATCATCCCAAAAAACAACAAAAGGATTAATGGAGACCATGCTGTATAATCCGCTGTTACAAACCCAGTTGTCGTTATGATTGACGTAACTTGAAACAAGGTATGCCTAAAAATTTCTTCAATTCTAACTATTGTTGGTTCATATGACAATAAAAAATCTGTACTGAAATAAAGAAGCGAACCTATAAAAATTGTAAATCCAAAAATAATCAACGCGTATGCCCTAAATTCTTCATCTTCAAATATTTTTTTAAAATTAAATTTAAATCCAAAGTAACTTAAAACAAAATTGGTGCCAGCTATAAACATGAATATTATAACAATATATTGAATCAGAGGATTATCATTCCAATATGCCAAACTTGAATTTTTAGTTGAAAATCCTCCTGATGCGATGTTACTCATTGAATGATTAATTGCATCAAAAAAAGACATGCCAGCCAATTTTAAAAAAAATGTTTCTACTAGAGTATAAGAAACGTAAATAAGCCAAAGTCTTTTGGCTGTGTCAGTTATTCTTGGATGCAGTTTGTCAGTACTTGGACCAGGAGATTCAGCGCTAAATAACTGCATACCCCCAATACCCAACAATGGAAGGATTGCAATCGCAAATACAATCATACCCATCCCACCCAACCAATGGGTTATGCTTCTCCAAAATAATATGCCCTCAGGTAATGCTTCAACATCATTAATAACTGTAGCTCCAGTTGCCGTAAATCCAGATGTTGTTTCAAAAAATATATTCGAAAAATCTTGTATGGCTCCTGTCAAAATATAAGGAATTGTACCCGAAAAGATCATTGTTAACCATCCAAAAATAACAATCAAATATCCCTCCCTCTTACTGATTTGGTTGTCATGCTTTTTGTTAAAAAATAACATCAAAAGCCCTGTCAGCGATACGATTAAGCCAGAAACAAACAAATTAGTGGTAACTCCGTCATCATAAAAATAACTTACAAGCGCAGTCATAAACATAAAACCGCCGTTTATCAACAGTAAAAATCCAATGAAATATATTATAATTTTGATATTGAATTTCATGTTTTAGAAGAACTTTTCGACTTTATGTATTGAATCCTTTAGACAACAAACGACAATCCTGTCATTATTTAATATTTTAAAGTCTCCCAATACTATATAGCCCTTAGATTCTCTAATAACACCAGCTATTATAGCAGACCTCGGAAAATCTAAGTTTTTTATCACTTTGTTACATACTTTAGAATCTTCATTAACCACAAACTCAAGGAGTTCAGCATCCATGTTGTCTAATTGTGAAATGGCGACAATTTCAGCCTTGTGTACGTGTTTTGATATTGAATCAGCAGTTAGAAGCTTTTTATTGATGAGAGTATCAATTCCACTGATTTGAGTTAATTTATAATAATCTAAATTATCCACTAAAGCTATAGTTTTATTGATGCCTTTGGATTTAGCTATTAGACTTGACATAATATTGGTTTCAGAATCTCCGGTCACCGCTATAAAAGCATCCATTTGATCCAAGTTTTCTTCTTCAAGAAGTTTTGAATTTGTACCATCTCCATATATAACCAAACAGTTTTCTAAGTCTTCAGCTAGCTCTTCGGCCCTTTCTTTATCGCTCTCAACTAATTTTACATTTATTCTATCAGCTGATAAATCTTCAGCAACTTTCTTACCAACTCTTCCGCCACCTAAGACCATTACGTTTTTGATAATATCATTGTTTTGACCGGAAAGTTTTAAAAGCTCATCCTCTCCCCCTGGTTCGTTCATAAATACAATATGATCGCCTGATTGAAAAACAGTATCACCCCTTGGAATTATTGTTTTATCATCTCTTTTAATAGATATGGGAAAGAAATGTGTTTCTGGAAAAATTTTAGCTGCCTCTACCACTGATTTTCCAATAAACATTGCTGTTTGTTTAGCGCTTAATCCTAGAGTTATGAGTGCACCGTCATCAAATTCGAATGGATCAGTAAATTCAGACCTGTTAATGACCATATTAATCTCCTTTGAAGTTAATATTTCAGGAGAAATTAGTTCACTTATGCCCAAGCTAAAAAAATCAACATTTTCATTTTCAATAAGTTCAGGATTAGAAATCCTGGCAATTGTTTTTTTTGCTCCTAATTGTTTAGCAATATAACACGACGTTAAATTCACGGATTCTGAGGCTGTTACACCTATAAACAAATCAGCTTCAGAAACATTTGATTTAGTTAGAATTGAAATTGAAGTGCAGTTACCTTCAATAACTTTGATGTCTAATTGGCTGTTAGGAAAACTTAATTTTTCTTCATTTGAATCTATCAAAGTGATTTCTTGTGATTCAAAAGATAATAGCTTGGCGAGGTGAGATCCAACTTGACCTGATCCGGCAATTATAATTTTCATTAATTGATTAACTAACTTATGCGCAAATATAGTTTATTTTTAGGGAATTATCTGCGAAATTTATTTCTTTGCAAAGCAAAAAACAGAAACTTTAAATTTATAAATGTCCAGAAATATAACGCCATATAAGGAAAGTAACTTATCAAAAAAAGATCAAATAATTAAAATGTTTGATGGTATTTCTCACGAATACGACAAACTCAACCGTGTTATTTCACTTGGAATTGATATTGTATGGCGAAAAAAAGTTGTCCAGATTGTAAAAAAACTAAATCCAGAAAATATTTTAGACATTGCCACAGGAACTGGAGATTTAGCAATAAATTTTTCTAAAACAAATGCAAAAAAAATAATTGGAATTGATATTAGCAGAGGAATGCTTGAGATAGGTAAAAAGAAAATTACGTCAATGAATCTCAAAGATACAATTGAAATGATTGTTGCAGATTCAGAAAATATTCCATTTAAAAATAATAGTTTTGATGCTGTTACAGTAGCCTTTGGAGTTAGAAATTTTGAAAACCTTGAAAAAGGGTTATCTGAAATCTTGAGAGTTCTTAAACCTAATGGTATTTGTGTTATACTAGAAACTTCAATACCAAAAAATTATTTTTTTAAACAATTATATTTTCTTTACACAAAACTATTTTTAAACTTGGTAGGTAATTTTTTCTCAAAAGATAAAAAAGCTTATAATTATTTAAGTGATTCTGCTGCAAAATTTCCATATGGTAAAAAATTCAACAATATTTTAAGGAAAATTGGGTTTAATGAAGTAAAAGACTTTCCTCAGACATTTGGGGCAGCGACAATTTATACAGCTAAAAAGAACTAAAAAAATGAGACTAGTTTTATTAATTTTGTTAATTTTTTGCTCAGCTTTGAAAATTCAGGCTCAATTATTTTCAAAAGAAAAATTAATTAACAATCAGAATTTTGATAAAGCCAAATTATCTTACGGCTACTACCTTGGTTTCAATTCTTATGATTTTAACATTGATTATAATTCAAATGTTAAAGATATTCAAGTAATTAAATCTATTGGGTTTAATGTTGGTTTAATTGGGAATGTGAGAATTAATGATTTTTTCGATGTCAGATTTGAACCTGGCTTAGTAATGTCTAACAGAAACTTGAGCTTTAGTGAAAGCTATTTTAATGGACAACTTTTTGATCAAAATGATTTAGAACGTGAGCTTAGATCCACTTATATCCACCTTCCAATTCTTTTGAAAATTTCTACAAAAAGAGTTAATAACATTAAGCCATTTATAATTGGTGGAATATCTACAGCAATTAATCTATCTAGTAAACAAGATAGTGATGATAATAGTCAGGGAAATTTTAGGCTAGTAAAAAATAATTTATTTTATGAGCTAGGAATTGGAATTGACATATACCTAACATGGTTTAAATTCACCCCATCAATTCGTGGGGTATTCTCAATGAAAGATGAGCATATTAAAGACCTTGACCCATTTAGCCCCTGGACAAAAAACATATCAGATATGCAAACTAGAGGGCTTTTTGTAAACTTTACTTTTCAATAGAGCTTCTCATAAATTCACTTAAAATGATCGCAGCAGAATTAGCAACATTTAAACTTTCTGTCTGTTTTAATTTACCAAATCTTGGTACTCCAATTCTTAAATTTACTAAATCTTCAATTTTTTTAGAAATCCCATTCGACTCGTTCCCTAAAATCAAGATTCCTGAATCTGGTAATTTAGTCTGATATATTGAATTTCCATCCATAAACGTCCCAATTAAGTTTTTAGAGCAACTTAATAATTTAAATAAATCAGTGTAAGTTATATTCACTCTAGTATGTGAGCCCATTGCTGCTTGTACCACTTTTGGATTATAACAATCAACAGTTGATTTATCACAAACCAAATCTTTTATTCCAAACCAATCACATAAGCGGATAATAGCACCCAAGTTTCCAGGGTCATTCAATCTATCTAATGCAACCACCAAGTTAGAAAAATCTATTGGATCCGGTTTTAATATTTTAAATACTCCAATTAACTTATTTGGAGTTATTAAGCTACTAATTCCTTTCAATTCATTTTCACTAATTTTGTTAATCTCCGTATCCAATGGGTAATCAAAATCTGAAGTTGAGTACAATGAAACTAGATTATACCTAGATTTAAGGAATTCTTGTACTACTTTAACTCCTTCAACCAAAAAAACAGCATGCTCTGAACGCTTCTTTTTTGATTTTAAACTTTTTATAAATTTATATTGGTTTTTAGATAACATCTAAAAAATGTAAATTTGGTAAATATTAATTTTGATTGTAAATCTAAATTTTATTTGTGTCTTGTTGAAGCAAATATTAAATAAAGTTACTGGCTTATCTATTATTATTTTGATTCTCAATGGGTGTAATTCAGTAAAAAGAGTCCAAAAAAACGAATTACTGCTCACAAAAAAGAGTTTTTTTGTAAACGGTAAAATAGACAAATCTGAAAATCTATCAAAATTATCATTTCAAAAGACCAATAGCAAAATTTTTGGAGTACCCTTAAAACTCCATATTTACAACCTAGCGCGCAGTAACAAAGATTCTATATTTGATAATTGGCTAAATAAATCAACAGCAAGAAAAAAAAATTATTTAAAACTATTTTCGCAAAAACAACTTAACAAAATCAAACAAAGCTCAATTGGATTTAACACTTGGCTAAAAACTACTGGAGAGGCCCCAGCTATTTTGGATAGCTTTAAAATTAATAAGACCAAACAAAATTTAGAGCGTTATTTTTTTTCTAAAGGATGGTTTGATAGGGAAATAATATTTGAGGTTGAAAATTTAGGTGAAAGAAAAGTATCTCTTAAATACAATATTAAAACTGGAGAACCTCACAAAATAGATAAAGTGATTACTAAAATTGAGTCCAAAGTCTTGGACTCAATATATCAGTCAACCTACAAAGATTCATACATAAGAAAAAATGAACAATTTAATATATTAAATTATGAAAAAGAGAGAGAAAGAATAAGTTCAAATTTTCGAAACTCAGGTGCTTATAAATTTTCAAAAGACTATGTGAGTTTTGAAAATGACACAATTGGAAAAAATAATAAAATTGATGTAAAAATAAATATTGCTAATAGAATTATTCGCAATGTTGAGCCAATAACACAAGTAGATTTTAATATATATAAAATCAAAGAAGTTAATATATACACTGACGCAAGCTTTGAAAATCGAAATAAATTAGTGGCAAAAAAAACAGCTACTTACAATAATTTTAATTTTTATAATTTCAAAGAACTTAGATACAATCCTAAATCAATTGCAAATGTTATTCAAATTGTTAGTGGCAATTTATTTAGCGACTTGGACAAAAACAGAACATATCGATACTTGAATGCTCTAAATACTTTCAAATATCCTAATATTGAATATATTGAAAATGATAATGATAAAACCCTGACAACTAACATATACTTAAATCCAAAGAAAAAATATGGTCTGGGGTTTGATTTTAATATCTCGCAAAGTAATATTCAAAAAATTGGACTTTCCTTTTCAAGCGGATTATTAATAAGAAATATTTTCAGAGGAGCTGAGACACTTGAGCTATCAGCTCTTGGTGCGATAGGCGCATCAAAGGACGGAGCTAAATCAGAAAATAAATTTTTTGATATTAATGAGTTAGGAGCGGATATTAAAATTAATATTCCAAGATTATTCTTTATAATTAATACCAAAAAAATAATTCCAAAATATATGCTGCCAAAAACCCAAATTGGAATGGGATTCACAGGTCAAAAAAACATTGGATTAGATAAACAAACTTTTAATGGCCGCATCAAATATAATTGGTTACCAAAAAAAGAAATAACAAGTACTTTTGAATTACTAAATCTACAATACGTTAAAAATCTAAATCCAAATAATTATTTTAATGTTTATCAAAACTCTTTTAACAGGCTTGAAACAATTGCGTTAAATTCCTACCCTACTCCTCCTGAATACATAACAACAAGTAGCAGTGGAAATGAATCACTAAACATCGCTCTTGCAGATGAATTCTTGGCTACAGTTAATGAAGACCAAGATTTTCAAATTAATAATCCAAGTGATTATCAGTCTGTGAGAAACATAAGTGAAAGAAAAAACCGACTAATTCAAGATAACCTAATAGTGTCAAGTAACTTTAATTTAACTAGAGATACTAGAGAAAATAGCTATGATAATGATTTTTCAATTTTTAGATTCAAATTAGAGCTGGCTGGAAATCTCCTCAATTTAACTTCTGACTTTTTAGGACTGAAAAAAAATAGTAGTGGAGAATTTGTAATTAATAATGTTGCTTTTTCACAATTTGCAAAAAGCGAATTTGATTACATCAAGTTATGGAACCTTGGTCATAACAATGTATTAGCTTTTAGAAGTTTTGTTGGGATAGCAGTTCCTCTAGGAAATTCATCAACAATACCCTTTTCTGAAAGTTTTTTTGCTGGTGGATCAAATGATAATAGAGCTTGGACCGCATATAATTTAGGTCCAGGTAGATCTGACAACAATAATGAATTTAATGAAGCGAATTTTAAATTAGCTTTAAGTGTTGAGCACAGGTTTAAGTTGCTTGGAATGCTAAATGGTGCTTTATTTATCGATGCTGGTAATATTTGGAACGTTTTTGACGATGTTGAAGACTCCAAGGCAATTTTTAAGAGCTTGAAATCAATTAGAGATACTGCTATAGGATCAGGATTTGGATTACGTTATGACTTTGGCTTTTTTATCTTGAGATTTGATACAGGATTTAAAGTTTATAATCCATCATTTGAAATTGACAATCGTTGGTTCAGGAATTTTAATTTTGGTAACGCAGTTTACAATATTGGAATTAATTATCCTTTTTAGAATATATATTCTTTTATATTTAAATTACTAGCTGAATAACATGACGCAAAAATTAACAAATCGCGATTTAATTTATTAATTTTGAAAAAAAAATGATGAAACAACAAATAGAACCAGGGGTTGCTACCGGAGATCAAGTTCAGAAAATATTTAATCTTGCAAAAACCAATGGATTTGCAATCCCGGCTGTAAATGTTGTTGGGTCAAACAGTACCAATGCTGTGTTAGAAACAGCCAAAAATTTAAATGCTCCTGTGATAATTCAATTTTCAAATGGTGGAGCACAATTCAATGCTGGAAAAAGTCTTTCAAACAATAATCAAAGATCAGCAATAGCAGGATCAATTGCTGGTGCCAAACATGTTGATATACTAGCCAAAGCCTATGGTGTTCCTGTAATTCTTCATACAGATCATTGTGCGAAAAAATTATTGCCATGGATTGATGGATTGCTAATTGCCAGTGAGAAAAGTTTCTCATCAATTGGAAAACCATTATTTAGTTCACACATGATTGATTTATCTGAGGAACCAATTGAAGAAAATATAAAAATATGTAAAGAATATTTAAAAAGAATGTCAAAAATAGGTATGACCCTCGAAATTGAATTGGGTGTCACGGGTGGAGAGGAAGACGGCGTTGATAACACTAACATAGATGTTTCAAAATTATATACTCAACCACAAGAAGTTGCCTACGCATTTGAGGAATTAAGTAAAATAAGCGATAAATTCACCATTGCAGCTGCCTTCGGTAATGTCCACGGAGTTTATAGACCTGGAAATGTCAAACTAACTCCTAAAATTCTTAAAAAATCACAGGAATTTATTTCAAAAAAATATAAGTTGCCGAAAAATCATATTGACTTTGTATTTCATGGAGGTTCAGGTTCTTCAATCGATGATATAAGAGAAGCCATAAGCTACGGAGTCGTTAAAATGAATATTGATACTGATCTTCAGTATGCATTTATGTGTGGAATCCGCGATGATTTTAAATTAAACAGTGACTTTTTGGAAAGCCAAATTGGAAATCCCCAAGGAATTGATACCCCTAACAAAAAATATTACGATCCAAGGCGTTGGTTAAGAAAGGGGGAAGAAGCTTTTGTTGAACGCTTGAAAAAAGCATTTGAGGATTTAAACAATATTAATACTTTGTAAAAAAAATAGCTAAATTTGCTATTATAACACCTTTAATTATGGCTTGGTTCAAAAGAACAGATAAGGGAATTCAAACTCCAACAGAAGCAAAACGTGACACTCCAAAAGGCCTGTGGTATAAGTCCCCGACAGGAAAGATAATTGAAACAGAAGAGTTAGAAAAAAACTTTTTTGTTAGTCCTGAAGACGGTTACCACGTAAGAATTGGGAGTAGCGAATATTTCAAAATAATGTTCGATAATAATAAATTCAAAGAATTAGATAAAAATGTAACTTCCAAAGACCCTCTTAAATTCTCTGACAAAAAAAAATACACTGAAAGATTAAAGGAAGCTGTAGAAAAAACAAACTTAAAAGATGCTGTAAGAACAGCTGTTGGAAAATCTAAAGGAAAGGAAATTGTCATCGCTTGTATGGATTTCCGGTTTATTGGGGGATCGATGGGAAGCGTTGTTGGAGAAAAAATTTCAAGAGCAGCAGATTATTCATTGAAAAAGAAAATCCCTTTTATGATAATCTCAAAGTCTGGTGGTGCTAGAATGATGGAAGCAGCATTTTCTCTTATGCAAATGGCTAAAACAGCAGCAAAATTAGCACAACTAGCTGAATCAAAAATTCCATATATTTCTTTGTGTACAGACCCAACAACAGGAGGAACTACGGCATCATTCGCAATGCTGGGTGACGTGAATATTAGCGAGCCGGGTGCTTTAATTGGATTTGCTGGGCCTAGAGTAGTACGTGATACCACTGGAAAAGAATTACCGGAGGGATTTCAAACAGCTGAATTTGTCCTTGAACATGGATTTCTTGATTTTATTATTCATAGAAAGGATCTAAAAAATAAAGTTAACCAATATATTGATTTAGTTCTCAACGATGTAGTGCGTAAATAAAATCTATACTTAAATCCACATTTTAACGAAAATGTCTATATTTGCCACTTGATTGTTTCAAAAAATTGATTACATAAAAATTATTTAAAGAAATATTGGAATGTACTTAACAAAGAAAATAAAAGAAAATATATTCAAAAAACACGGTAAAAGCTCTAAAAATACTGGTTCAGCGGAGGGACAGATAGCCCTATTCACCCACCGAATTAATCACCTTACCGAGCATCTAAAATCTAACCGCAAAGACTTTAATACTGAACGTTCACTGGTTAAATTAGTTGGTAAAAGACGTTCCTTATTAGACTATTTAATGAAAAAAGATATTTTAAGATATCGTGCGATAATCAAAGAACTTGGCCTTAGAAAGTAAAATAAATTTAAGCTTTCAAAGTTCAATTGAAAAAATAATTAAAAAACTAATCAAAGTTTTCATTGGTTTCAACACAATCAACAACACAACGCCAATGTTTAATTAGAAAAAATATAAAATGATTCCAAAAATTTTTAAGGAGGTCATAGACCTTGGCGATGGAAGGCAAATATCTATCGAAACCGGTAAACTAGCCAAACAGGCTCACGGCTCAGTTGTAGTTCAGTCAGGAAAATGTATGCTTTTGTGTACTGTAGTATCAAATTATAAACAATCTGATGTTGATTTTCTTCCACTCACTGTTGATTACAGAGAAAAATTTGCTGCTGCTGGTCGATATCCAGGTGGTTTTTTTAAACGCGAAGCACGTCCCAGTGATGGAGAAGTGTTAACTATGCGATTGGTAGATAGAGTGTTGCGACCACTATTCCCAAAAGATTATCACTCTGAAACTCAAGTTATGATTCAATTAATGTCTCATGACGATGATGTAATGCCAGATGCTATGGCTGGCTTAGCAGCATCTGCAGCAATTCAATTAACTGACTTTCCCTTTGAATGTGCAATTTCTGAAGTAAGAGTTGGTCGAATCAATGGAGATTTTATTTTAAATCCCACTAGAAAACAACTTGATGAATCAGATATAGATATGATGATTGGAGCCTCAAAAGATTCAGTTATGATGGTTGAGGGAGAAATGAGCGAAATTTCTGAGGAGGAAATGGTTGAGGCCATAAAATTTGCCCATGAAGCAATAAAAATACAATGTGCTGCCCAAGAAAAATTAGCTAAATCTGTAGGTAAAAAAGAAGTCCGCGAATATGAACCAGAAAAAGAAGATCTTGATCTAGAAAAAAAGATCAATGATATGGCTTATGACAAAGTTTATGCCGTTGCTAAGAGTGGATCATCCAAACAAGAGAGAAGTGCTGCATTTAATGAAATAAAAGAAAACATTTTTTCAACATTTTCAGAAGATGAATTAGAGGAAAATGAAGATTTAATATCAAAATATTACAGAAAATCAGAAAAAGAAGCCATTAGAAACTTAACATTAAACCAAGGACTCAGGCTAGATGGTAGAAAAACTAACGAAATTAGACCAATTTGGTGTGAAGTAGATTATTTACCATCTACTCATGGATCATCAATTTTTACTAGAGGTGAGACTCAAGCACTTGCCACAGTTACATTAGGAACCTCCAGAGATTCTAATCAAATTGATATGCCATCATACGAAGGCGAGGAACGCTTTTATTTGCATTACAACTTCCCTCCTTTCTGTACTGGAGAAGCACGACCAATCAGGGGTACTTCGCGTAGAGAAGTTGGACACGGTAACCTTGCTCAGCGAGCATTAAAAGGAATGGTTCCCGAGGACTGTCCTTATACAGTTCGAGTAGTTAGTGAAGTATTAGAAAGCAATGGGTCTTCATCTATGGCTACAGTGTGCTCTGGTACAATGGCGCTTATGGACGCTGGAGTTCAACTTAAAAAACCAGTTTCTGGAATTGCAATGGGATTAATTTCTGATCCCGATAGTGGTAAATATGCAGTTTTATCAGATATCTTAGGTGACGAAGACCACCTTGGCGATATGGACTTTAAAGTTACTGGAACAAAAGATGGAATTACAGCTTGTCAGATGGACATTAAGGTCAAAGGCTTATCCTATGAAATATTAGTCAAAGCTCTTCAGCAAGCACGTGATGGTAGAATACTAATACTAGAAAAACTGACAAATACAATTTCAGTACCTGCTAAAGAAGTCAAACCACATGCCCCAAAAATGGTTACAAGAATTATTCCGAATGAATTCATAGGAGCATTAATTGGTCCAGGCGGAAAGGTTATTCAGGAATTGCAAAAGGAAACCGGCACTACAATTGTTATTAACGAAGATCCTGAAACTGAAGAAGGAATTGTTGAAATACTAGGAACGAATCAAAATGGTATTGATGCTGTAATTGAAAAAATTGACTCGATTATGTTTAAACCTGATGTGGGTAGTATTTACGAAGTTAAAGTTATAAAAGTTTTAGATTTTGGTGCAGTAGTTGAATACACAGAAGCACCTGGAAACGAGGTGTTACTACATGTAAGTGAATTAGCTTGGGAAAGAACCGAAAACGTTACAGATGTTGTTAATTTGGGAGATATTTTTGATGTAAAATACTTTGGGATTGACTCGAGAACTAGAAAAGAAAAAGTATCCAGAAAAGCTATTTTGCCCAAACCAGAAGGTTTTAAAGATCGTCCTCCTAGAGACAAAAATAGAAACCGTAATGATGGTCGCAGAAATGATCGTAAAGCTCACAGGAAGTAAAATATATTAATTTTTACATCATTCACGAATCAAAATCGTATAACAAAAATATAAATTAAAAAATGAGACAACTCAAAATCACAAAACAGGTTACTAACAGAGAAACTGCGTCACTTGACAAATACCTTCAAGAGATTGGCAAAGTTGATTTAATTACAGCTGATGAGGAAGTTGAGTTAGCGCAACGAATTAAAGCTGGTGATCAAATTGCATTAGAAAAGTTAACTAAAGCCAACCTGAGGTTCGTTGTTTCAGTCGCAAAACAGTATCAAAATCAAGGCTTAACTCTACCAGACTTAATAAACGAAGGTAATTTAGGCTTGATTAAAGCAGCTCAACGCTTTGATGAGACTCGTGGATTTAAGTTTATTTCTTATGCAGTTTGGTGGATTCGCCAATCTATTTTACAAGCATTAGCTGAACAATCGCGGATTGTCAGATTACCGCTAAACAAAATTGGTTCCATTAATAAAATAAATAAAACTTACGCGTTTTTAGAACAGTCACATGAAAGACCACCAAGTGCCGAGGAGATAGCCAAAGAATTAGACATGACTATCAATGACGTCAAAGAATCAATGAAAAATTCTGGCAGACATGTCTCCATGGATGCACCGTTGGTAGAAGGAGAAGATTCAAATTTATATGATGTCCTTAGATCAGGTGAATCTCCAAACCCAGATAGAGAACTGCTTCACGAGTCGCTTCGCACAGAAATTGAACGAGCTCTGGAAACATTAACCCCACGTGAAGCTGATGTAATAAGATTATATTTTGGATTAGGAAATCAACACCCCATGACTTTAGAAGAAATTGGTGAAACTTTTGATTTGACTAGAGAAAGAGTAAGACAAATTAAAGAAAAAGCTATTCGAAGATTAAAACACACATCCAGAAGTAGAATCTTAAAAACATATTTAGGATAATAATAAAACCCTCGCGATCAGCTGAGGGTTTATTTTTTGTTTATTTTTGTATTAAAATTAATTATGAATCCAATTATTGCACCATCCATCCTTGCCGCAGATTTTGCAAATTTAAAAAGAGATGTTGAAGTGATTAATAAAAGTCAAGCTGATTGGTTTCATATTGATGTTATGGATGGAGTTTTTGTTCCAAATATATCATTTGGAATGCCTGTTCTCAAGGCAATTACTAAGCATGCAAAAAAAACAATTGACGTTCACTTAATGATCGTAGAGCCAGATCGATATATTAAAACATTTGCTCGCCTAGGTAGTGATGTATTAACTGTTCATTACGAAGCTTGCCCTCACTTACATAGAACTATTCAGAATATTAAATCAGAAAAAATGAAAGTTGGTGTGGCTCTTAACCCCCATACTAATGTTAACGTTCTTGAGGAAACTATAAATGATATTGATCTAGTGTGCTTAATGAGTGTCAATCCTGGATTTGGAGGACAAGTTTTTATTGAAAATACTTACAAAAAAACAAAAAATCTAAAAAAACTAATCGAAAAAAAAAGATCTTCCACTAAAATTCAAATTGATGGTGGTGTAACAGCCTCAAATGCAAAAAAGCTAATCAAAGCTGGAGCTGATATTCTTGTCGCGGGAAGTTTTATTTTCAATAATAAAAATCCTATGCAAATAATCGATAAATTAAAAAAAATAAATTTTTAATTTAAACATATTTGACACTCATTAAATTTAAATATGAATAAAAAAATCATAGTTACTGGTGGTCTTGGTTATATAGGGTCCCATACAACCATAGAACTTATTCAAAACAATTTTGAGGTTGTAGTTTTCGATGATTTATCTAATTCGTCGCTGAAAACTATTGACCGCATAGAAACCATAACTGGTGAAAAAATAATATTTGAAAAGGTTGACCTCAAAAATGAAATTCGTACTGGGCAAGAATTTTCGAAACACAAAGACGCATTAGCAGTCATTCATTTCGCTGCACATAAAGCAGTTAATGAATCAGTTAAAAATCCTTTAAACTATTATCAGAATAATTTATTTGCAATTTTAAATACACTAAAATGGCAATACGAATTAGGTATTAAAAATTTTATTTTTTCTTCTTCAGCAGCGGTATACGGTAGCCCAGAATCATTACCAATAAGTGAGAATAATAAAATCCAACGTCCATTGTCTCCGTATGGAAATACAAAAAAAATATCTGAAGAGATAATAGAAGACTTTACCAAAATTAATTCTGACTTTTCTGCAATTTCGTTGCGTTACTTCAATCCAATTGGAGCTCACGATTCTGGTAAAATTGGAGAATTACCCAAAGGAATTCCAAATAATTTGATGCCATATATTACACAAACTGCCTCAGGAGTTCGCGAAAAATTAAAAGTATTTGGCAATGATTACCCTACTAAAGATGGTACTCCTGTGAGAGATTACATACACGTTGTAGATTTAGCCAAAGCACACATAAAAGCATTAATTAGACTTATTGAAAACAAACATGAGAAACCATTAGAAATATATAATTTGGGTACTGGAAATGGCTTCTCAGTCTTGGAAGTTATTAAATCTTTTGAACGTATTTCAGGATTGAAGCTAAATTATGAAATTGTAATTCGTCGAGAGGGAGATGTGCCAGAATTATTTGCCACAACAGATTTGGCTTTTAAAAAACTTGGATGGAAAGCTGAGCTTGGGCTGGATGAAATGGTTAAATCTGCATGGAAATGGGAACAAAATTATAGAAACCATAATATATAAATATATCAACCTAAAAAGACTTTAATACTTAGTTGGAAAGCTTTAAAATCAAAATTATTGTAAAAAAATTTGAATAAATCATGTTTCAAATTCAAAAATCACAAAATGGTAAAAATAAATTACTTCAAATCATTAGTGATTGTAATACGACCAAAGCAAAGATATGCCTCAACAATGGAGGAAATTTAGAACAATTCATAGTTAATGGAAATGAAATAATCTCAGGCCTAACTCATTTGCCATACAACCAAACTTATGCGTCCTCAATTTTATTCCCTTTTGCAAATAGGGTAAAAGATGGTAAATACCGATTCATGTCTAAAGATTATTGTCTTGAATGTAATGAAACAAAGGCCCAAAACGCGCTGCATGGGTTAATTTTTAACAAAAAATTTGTTCTAGTCGATGAAAATATTTCTAGAAAAAGCGCTTTAGTAAAATTGTCTTACTCTGAATCAGAACCACACCCAGGATTTCCATTTTTATTTACAATTGATTTGATATATAAAATCTCCACAAATAAAATTGAATTAAAGGTCGAGGTTTCGAATACTGGTAAAAAATCATTCCCCTTTACAATTGGTTGGCACCCGTACTTTAAAATTTATGATAAAAGTAAAAGTTTATTGAGATTAAAAAGCTCAAAAAAAATAGACTCCGATGAAAGAAATATTACAACAGGAATTAAAAATATTACAACACCAAACCCCTTATTATTAAATAATATTAACTTGGATGATGCTTTTATACTAGACAAAAATAAAGTTATGATTGAAACGCTAAGTTACAAGGCAAAATTAACTTTTTCAGCCCCATCAAACTATTTACAGTTATACACACCTAAGAACTCAAATACCATCGCAATAGAACCAATGACAGGCGTATCTGATAGTTTTAATAACGGAATTGGTCTTAAAAAATTAAATCCTAATGAAAAATTTAACGTTGGATGGTCAATAAATATTTTAAAAATTAGCGAATTTAATTTTATAAAAAAGTAGCAATAAGCAGATATGTTGTAAAGCACCTCAACAGAGATTGCTCACATCATAATGTATTTTAATTTAGTTCTATTTAACAACGAAAGGTTTCAAGGTATAGCTTATGATTGCAACAATCACAAACCATATGGCAACAAGAATAGATGCGTTTTCAGGTTCGTTACCAATCACTATAACATCAATACTGTTATCCCAACCCAAATGAATTAGTATAGGGGTTGGTAATAATGAGATCACTCTTGCAAGTCGCTTCCATTTAGGAGATAGATAACCGAAAAAGAAAGTATTTAACATAACTCAAATATAATAAAATGTAATCTCTATATATTACAATAGATTAATCGTTACGCTTAAAGAAATTCTATTATTAAATAAGATAGGAGAAAAAAAACAAGAACTACAATTAAAAAGTAAAACTTTATTTTGGCAGTTTTTTCTCTGTAGGATTCCATTTTACGTTTTTTATCTTCATCCTGAGGGTCAAATGGATTAAAAAAAATATCTCGCCAGTTCATTAAAAGAAGAAAAGTTAATCGTTACGCTTAAAAAAGTTGTTCTTCCAAAGAATGAATGTAAGTATGATGAAAACAAACAACAAAAAACACATTACCATCATCCCTTCCGTATTAAAGCTGGGCAAGTTTTCGAAAATAGCAAACACTAAACCAAGCAGAGAAGCAATAGAAATTACGAATAAACTCCAAGATAAATTCTTATTCATAAACCAAATATAATAAAACCAATGAAAAACTATCAAACAGTATCCATACAATTCACAAAGAGTGATGCAGATAAACTAACAGAAAAAGCTAAACAAAACAGATTAAAACTATCAAGCTATCTAAGACAGCTTATTACAAAAGACCTCAGATGAATTTAACATTTGTATATTTTTATTAGTTTTATAGTATAATTTAAAATGAATAGTATATGTTAAAGTTTTTGGGTGGTTTTGTAACTGGGATAATAGTAACAATCTTGGGATTACTATTAATTGGTTTTATTATGGAAGTAGATGATGATTTAAGTTATAATATGTTTGATGAAAAGGGTGAATGTATAGGAATTGATGGCGAATTAAAAATCCTTCAAGGTTATACGTCAAACAAAGCCTTGGCTCAATACGAACAAGGTTTTATGGATTATGTTGTAGTTTTATTGATAGACCCTAAAGAGAAGAATTCTTTTTATGATGATAAAGTAATTAAAATCCCCAATGGGATGTGCGCAAGACAGTACGGAACATATCAATATGAAACCAACTCGGGTGTAATGAAAACTGTTCCAGTTGTAGCTATTGAATAGCCTAACTTATCAATTTCACAAAAGAAC
>CEVS01039962.1_pt1 | contig 88210 bp, 66 predicted proteins | sample 361571 | NCBI WGS metagenome assembly CEVS01 (sample SAMEA2623850, study PRJEB7988) | marine metagenome | isolation source: saline water (ENVO:00002010), including | reverse complement strand
GTTCAAAGTTTAACTGGGTCTTTGCTCGGTAAGGAAACTCAATTAAACAACAAAGATGAATTTGCTGAAAAGGTTGATTTTTTAGGAGCATCAGTAAGCGTCAGCCCTAATGGTGGATTTGGTTATTGTTTAGCTAAGTACAAAGAGGAAGTTTTTTCCTTATTTGCAGAGGCAGCTCTAAAACCTAAATTTACTGAAGAAGAATTAAAATTTGAAAAAGAACAATTAATAGAAGGAATTAAATCAGGTGAAAATAGCGCTGCAGCTATAGCCAGTAATGTCAGGGGTGCCTTTTTTTACGGCAAAAATCACCCCTCTGGTGAGATTATTACAGAAGAAACCATAAACAATGTTACACTAGTTGATGTAAAAAACTTTTATGCCACTAGATTTAAACCTTCAAACGGTTACATGCTCTTTAGTGGGGATATCACAGCTAAAGAAGTAAAGAAGTTATTAAAAAAGTATATGAAGAATTGGGATTCAGGAAGTGTTAGTGTGCCTGATTATCCAACATTTGAAGATGTTCAAACGACGGAAATTAACTTTGTTGATGTACCAAATGCCGTTCAAACAGAGATTGCTGTTATGAACGTTTCAGATTTGAAAATGACTAACAAAGAAGATTATTATGCTTGTTTAGTGGCAAATTATATACTTGGCGGTGCCTTTGGTTCATATTTAAATATGAACTTAAGAGAAGCCAACGGATATACATACGGGGCGCGATCAAACCTTGGTGCAGGTCGTTGGTATAACTCATCATTTATGGCCTCAACAAAAGTCAGAAATATGGTTACTGACAGTGCTGTCGTCGAGATTTTAAAAGAGATGAAGAGAATTAAAACAGAGCCCGTCGACTTAGAAATGCTAAATAATGCAAAAGCAAAGTTTTTAGGTAACTTCATCCTTCAATCAGAAGACAAAACTGTTGCTGCGAGAAGGGCATTAACAATAAAAACAAACAATTTACCAAAAGATTTTTATAAGAACTACATAGCAAATATAGACGCTGTAACTGTTGAAGATGTGCAAAGAGTTTCGAAGTATTTTAAACCGAATCAATCAAGGATTATCTTAGTTGGCAAAGCTGCTGATATTCTTGAAAATGTTGAAAAAATTGAATGGAACGGACAAAAATTACCTATAAAGTATTTTGATAAATACGCCAATCCAGTTGACAAACCAGAACTTTCCAAGCCTATTCCAGAAGGGGTTACGGCGATAACAGTTATGGAAGCCTACATTGACGCCATTGGAGGAAAATCAGCCGTCGATAAAGTAGAAACCCTTTTATTTAACGCTGAAATGGTAATTGAAGGAGCGCCATTTAAACCTACTACGATTTTGAAATCTAAGGCTCCTAATAAAATGTCAATGGAAATGAGTGTTCCTGGAATGGGTGTGCTCATGAAGCAAAAATTTGATGGAAGCTCTGGATATGCTGAGCAAGGTGGTGTGAAACAGCCCATGAGTGAAAATGAAATTAATGAACAAAAAAGCCAAAAAGGATTATTTCCTGAAGCTCATTATTTAGCTGACGAAATTGAACTTGTAAGTTTGAGTAAATTTGAAGGAAACGATGTGTATAAAATCAAAGTAATTGGCTCTACAGAATCGTTCAGATATTACGACGCCGGCTCAGGTCTTTTATTGGGTGAAGAAAAAACTGAAGAGGCTCAGGGTCAAATGATTACTACTGTCACAGTTCATTCCGACTACAAAAATGTTGATGGAGTATTAATTCCATTTAATAGAAAAGTCACAGCTGGACCCCAAGTAATAGGATTTAATGCCAAAGAAGTACTAGTCAACTCCGGGGTATCAGATGAAGACTTTAAATAATCTGATCATAATTTAAAAACATGGCCGTACATTACAGTATGGCCTTTTTTTATGTCTTTTTATTAACTAAATAAATGCCGCTTAGAATTATTAGCAGGGACAAAAGCTGTTTCAAATTGAAAATTTCAGAATCCATTATACCCCACAAAAGAGCCACAAAGGGCATTAAATAAGTCACGGACGAGGCGAAGACTGGAGTCGATATTTGAATTAGTGTATTGAACAAAATTTTTGCTAAGGCTGTACCGAAAATTGACAAAATCACAATACACAACAAGGAGAAGGAAAATTCTGGTCTCTGAATGGTTTCACCATGTAACGCTTTAGAAAAAAATAATACCAATAAAGATGGTATAAAAATTACAATGAAATTAGCTGTGGCTATTGCGAGAGGGCTAACTTCATTTAAAAATCTTTTTATAATATTAACATTAGCAGCGTACATTAGTGTAGCAAGCAGAATAAAACCGCTATAATTATAATTTTGGTTAGGATTTAACTCAGCACCCTCTGCAATTAATAGCATAGCTCCAAAAAATCCTATCCCAACTCCTAAAAGTTGGAATCGGCTTGATTTTATCTTAAAAATAAAATAACCTAATAAAACTGTATTAATAGGCACCAAAGAATTAAGAGCTGAAGTTACACTACTATCAACCTCGAGTTCTGCGTAAGCAAAAAGAAAAGAAGGAAAAAAACTACCTAAAAATCCAGAAATTGATAGCCACTTCCAATCTTTCTTATTTAATCCTCTCAATGACTTAAACCCAATTAAAAAAATGAATATCGACGAAATTACTAGTCTATAACCTCCTAATTGCCATGGAGTCATACCAATTAACCCTTTTTTTATAAGTATGAAAGAGCTGCCCCAAATAAATGAAAGCAATATTAATAACACCCACTTTTTAAAATTTAGATTCACTATTATTATTTAGCATCAAAATTGATATAATTAATATTAATCTTTGCCAAAAAAGTATTAAATTTATTTTCTTATAATATCTCAAATGAAAACTTTAAATTTTACAATTATCCTATTTTTGATTCTTGCTTTGAGTTGTAACAAAGAAGTTAAACCAAAAGTTATTACTGTTGAATCTAATTTTTCAAATACTAATTCAAGTTTGGATAATCAAGAATCTGAGGATATCAGCATAGCAAAATTCAACGTTAGGGGAATGAGCTGTAAAATTGGGTGTGCCAAGACAATTGAAAAAAAATTATCAAACCTAAAGGGTGCAAAAAGTGCGAAAATCAACTTCAAAGAAGAGTCAGGTGTTCTTGAGTTTGATAGAAAAAAAATAGATGCTAAAATGATTGAAAAAACTATTAAATCAATAGGTGACAAATCAACCTATAGAGTCGAGAATTTAGAAATTTTATAATTATTCTTGAGAATTCATCAAATCTTCAATTTCCTCAATTTCAATAGGTATATTATTCATCAAATTTCTAGGACCTCCTATAGATTGAATAACTACATCGTCTTCAAGTCGTATACCCAAGTTCTCTTCTGGAATATAAATACCAGGCTCGACCGTAAATACCATATTTGGAAGCATAGGAGTTTTTAATTGACCAAAATCATGAGTATCTAAGCCAATATGATGAGAGGTACCATGCATAAAGTATTTTTTGTAAGCTGGATTATTATTATCCTGATTTTTAATATCTAGTTTATCAATAAGTCCTAACCCAATTAATTCTGAAGTCATTAGTTTTCCAACTTCGATATGATAATCATTCCAAATAGTGCCAGGGACCAATAGCTTTGTTGCTTCATTTTTTACATTTAGAACAGCTTGATAAACTTCCTTTTGCCGATCTGAAAATTTGCCATTAACGGGGACTGTTCTAGTCATATCACTGGAATAATTAGCATATTCTGCTCCTACATCCATTAATAACATATCGCCATCATTACAGGTTTTATTATTTTCAGTGTAATGCAGTATACAAGCATTGCCACCAGAGGCAATTATGGGACTGTAAGCAAATCCTTTAGATCGATTTCTTAAAAATTCATAAGCATATTCTGCCTCAATTTCATACTCAGTTAAGCCTGGTCTTAAAATTTTAAGAACACGCCTAAAAGCTTTTTCTGTTATCGCACAAGCATTAGAAATTAAATCGATTTCTTCCTTCTCTTTCACTCCCCGCAACAATTCCATTATTGGATAACTATATAAAATTTTATGTGTAGAATGTTTTGAACTAATCATTTTTAAAAATCTGTCTTCTCTTGTTTCTATTTGAACTTTTTGACGATAATGATCATTATTATTAAAATAAAAAATCTCTGAATCTAACATTTGCTTTTTAAAAATTTCATCAAATTGATCAAGCCAAAAAATTGATTTTATGCCAGAAATTTCACTAGCTTGATCTTTACTAAGTTTTAAACCCTCCCAAACAGCCATTTTTTCGCTAGTTTTTTTAATAAATAGAATTTCTCTGAGCGATGGATCTGGTGAATCTGGAAAAAGAACTAAAATAGTTTCCTCTTGATCAATACCGCTTAAATAAAAAATATTTCTGTGCTGATGAAAAGCGAGAGAACTGTCTGCACCTGTAGTAAAAATATCATTTGAGTTAAAGACAGCTATGGATTTTGAGACCATTTGCTGTTTGAATTTGAGCCTATTCTTTACAAATAAACTTTTGTCAATCGGATTATATTTCATCAGCTTAATTTTACCAAAATTATAGATTTTAAATAACTTCTAAAAAATTAATGTTAATGCTGTTGTATAAAATGACGTTGTGAACTAAATTTGTATTATTAAATTAGTGAAGTCATGACTGGATTTTTAAATTCTTCAATTGGTAGAAAAATTGCAATGGCATTATCTGCTTTCTTTCTAATGGTCTTCATCGTCCAACACTTTGCTATCAATTTACTATCGGTAATTGATTCCAATCTTTTCAACAAGGTGTCCCATTTCATGGGTACAAATCCTATTGTGCAGTTTGTATTACAACCCATTCTTATATTTGGTGTGGTATTCCATTTTTTAATGGGTTTTATATTAGAATATAAAAATAAAAAAACGAGAAACATATCATATGCAATTAATAAAGGAGGAGCTAATTCAACGTGGATGAGTAGAAATATGATTTACAGCGGTGGATTCATACTTGTTTTTTTAATAATCCACTTTATTGATTTTTGGATTCCTGAAATTAATACTAAATATATCTTGGGTGATACTTCTGGATTATCTGATAATGGAAATAATCTCCGCTATTTTGATGAATTAAAACACAAATTCGTTCCGCTTTGGAGAGTAGTACTATATTGTATCGGCTTTATATTTTTATCCCTGCATTTAATGCATGGATTTAATTCGGCTTTTCAGTCAATAGGAGCTAATAATAAATACACCAAAAGTCTTAAAGGCTTTGGTAAAATGTACTCAATTATTATTCCTGTTGGATTTATATTTATAGCTATTTTTCATCACATTTTTCATTAACTAATATTTTGTTTTAAAATTTTTTTTTGAATGAATATTATTATATTTTTGTGTTACAATTGTGTTACAACAAATATAGCATCGATTATAATCTACCAATGAAAAAAAAGAAAATAACATACTCCCTTAATTACAGAAAACCAAAGAGTGAATATTCTTTGGATGACGAATTGATGGTTTGTATCCGCCTGTATTATAAGTGCAACAATACAAATAAGTCTAGAGTTATAAAAAAAAGCACTGGGGTTAGATGTAAATTAATTGATTGGAATAGTGATTGGCATAAATTAGAAACAAGAAATCCTATTAAAGAAACAGATCCTAATTATAAAAAGAAAAATAAAATTTTAGCTAAAACTGTAAGGGATCTTGATGTTGATGAAATTTTAAGCTCTGTAAAACCAAAATCATTTTCCAATAACTTAAATTCCAAGATCCCACATGGTCCGTTAGAACTTAAGTGGACTAATCACAAAAACAAAATAAATCTAGTAAATCCCTCCAACAAAAGATTGATTGATATTATAGTGGTAGGCACAGGTCTGGCAGGAGCTTCAGCCTCAGCTACTTTGGCCGAACTTGGCTATAATGTCAAATCCTTCTGTTTTCAAGATTCCCCAAGACGAGCACATTCAATTGCCGCACAAGGAGGAATTAATGCAGCAAAAAACTATCAGGGGGATGGTGACTCAACTTATAGACTATTTTATGACACTGTTAAAGGTGGAGATTATCGGTCACGGGAGGCGAATGTATACAGGCTTGCAGAAGTATCAACAAATATTATTGATCAATGTGTCGCTCAGGGAGTTCCTTTTGCGCGAGACTATGGTGGACTACTTGACAATAGATCTTTCGGCGGTGTTTTGGTCTCCAGAACCTTTTATGCAAAAGGGCAAACTGGACAACAACTATTGCTTGGAGCATACTCTGCAATGAATAGACAAATCGGACGTGGAAAAATTAAAATGTTTAATCGCCATGAGATGCTAGATGTTGTTTTAGTAGATGGAAAAGCTAGAGGTATAATTGCGCGTAATTTAGTTAATGGTGATATTGAGAGACACTCTGCTCACGCTGTTGTTTTAGCTACAGGTGGTTATGGTAATGTTTTTTATTTATCCACAAATGCTATGGGAAGCAATGTTACAGCTGCATGGAAAGCCCACAAAAGAGGAGCTTTTATGGCAAATCCATGCTACACTCAAATACATCCAACTTGCATCCCAGTCTCTGGCGACCATCAGTCTAAGCTAACGCTTATGTCAGAGTCCTTGCGAAACGACGGAAGAATATGGGTTCCAAAAAAACTTGATGATGCTAAAGCTGTTCAAAATAAAAAATTAAAGCCAACTGACATTTCAGAAGAAGACAGAGACTATTTTCTAGAACGACGCTACCCGGCTTTTGGAAATTTAGTACCTAGAGATGTAGCGTCTAGAGCAGCAAAAGAAAGATGCGATGCTGGGTTTGGTGTTAATGCAACTGGTGAAGCTGTTTTTCTTGACTTTGCCTCTTCAATAATTAGATACGGTAAAGAACAAGCGCATGTTAGAGGGTTGGATGAAAATGACAAAGAATTAATTAATTCTTTGGGAACTGAAGTAATAAAAGGAAAATATGGTAATCTTTTTCAGATGTACGAAAAAATTGTTGACGAAAACCCTTACAAAGCTCCAATGATGATTTATCCTGCCGTTCACTACACTATGGGAGGTATATGGGTTGATTACAATTTACAAACTACTATTCCAGGACTTTATGCTATTGGAGAAGCTAACTTTTCTGATCATGGCGCAAACCGCCTTGGTGCTTCTGCTTTGATGCAAGGTCTAGCAGATGGATACTTTGTATTGCCCTATACAATTGGAGATTATTTGGCACACGACATCAGGACTGGACCAATTTCTACCGATACAATTGAATTTGAAGAGGCTGAAAAAAATGTGCGCTTAAAGATTGAAACTTTAATAAATAATAAAGGAAGTAAGCCAGTTGATTATTTTCATAAAAAACTTGGAAAAATAATGTGGAATAAATGTGGCATGACTAGAAATAAAAAGGATTTAAAAGAATCCATTAGAGAGATATCAAAATTAAGAGATGAGTTTTACAATGAAGTGATTGTTCCAGGAAAAGCAAATGAATTTAATGAAGAACTAGCAAAAGCCGGTCGTGTTGCCGACTTTTTAGAACTTGGGGAACTATTTGCCAAGGATGCTCTATACAGAGAAGAATCTGCTGGAGGCCATTTTAGGGAAGAGCATCAAACAAAAGAAGGTGAGGCCAAAAGACATAAAGAATTTCAATATGTTTCAGCCTGGGAATACAAAGGAGCACCTAAAGATGCTATACTTCACAAAGAAAAACTTACTTACGAAAATATTGAAGTTAAAGAACGTTCTTATAAATAATATTTGATATGAATTTAACACTAAAAATATGGCGGCAAAAGAATGCTAATGACAAAGGTAGCATGGTAAAATATTCAATTAAAAACATATCGCCTGACATGTCTTTTTTGGAGATGTTAGACGTTTTGAATATACAGCTAATCGAAAGTGGTAAAGAACCTGTTGCATTTGATCATGACTGCCGTGAAGGGATTTGTGGATCATGCTCTTTATTTATAAATGGCGAAGCTCACGGTCCAGACAGAAGAGTCACAACATGTCAATTGCATATGCGAAAATTCAAAGACGGTGACACTATTTTTATTGAGCCTTTTAGAGCAAAAGCTTTTCCTATAATAAAAGATTTAGTCGTAGATCGGTCTGCTTTTGATCGTATTCAACATGCCGGAGGATTTATTTCGGTTAATACTTCTGGAAATACTCTTGACGGAAATGCTATTCCTATTTCGAAAAAGGCAGCAGACAAAGCAATGGATGCCGCTACATGTATTGGTTGCGGCGCATGCGTAGCTAGTTGTAAAAATTCCTCTGCAATGCTCTTTGTTGGTGCTAAAATTTCGCAATACTCTCTATTACCACAAGGCCAAGTAGAGGCCAATGAAAGAGTTAAAAATATGGTCGAACAAATGGATCTAGAAGGATTTGGAAATTGTACTAATACCGGTGCTTGTGAAGTTGAGTGTCCAAAAGGAATCTCGCTAGAAAACATAGCTAGAATGAATAGAGAATTATTAAAAGCTCAGTTAAAAGGTTAATTTTTTAGTGTAAACTCCTCGATTGCATCCCAACCTGCTCTCACTTCCAACATTTCACTGGCGTAAATCACTTTTTCTGGTTGTCTTCCTTCAAGAAAGTTTCCTGGATCATAATTGCCATTATTATTAGCATCAAAAATTGCTCGAACATAATATGTGCCAGGGTCAAGATCTATAAAATCAATTACATTATTACTTTTTAAAATTTTTTCAGCTTTTACTTCCCAATTTTTAGAAACAATTTGAACAATTAAGGGAAAATTAGCATTACGTAGACTTAAACGTAGATTTCCGTAGCTTGAAAGAGACTTTGTATTGGCACTGAAATTTAAAGTGTCATTTTTATTGCCATAAAAATCAGTCAATGCACCAGGGAATAATTTTATGTTATATCGTTCGTCCTCAGCCATTTCAAATTTAATTTTGACTCTATTGTTGAACGGATCTGTAGTAGATAAACTTTTAATAGAAATGGAATCCTTATTAATAACTTTTATTTTTTCAGGATCAAGCTCAAAAACTGGAATCGTAGAATTTATAATAAAATATTCTCCCAGCTTCAATACCGATGATAGCGGCTTAAAGCTAAGGCTATCTTTTTTCATCGATCTAAGCTTAATATTTACTGTATCGATATTTTTTTGAGATGTAACTTCGAATAAAAGAGAGTCTAGTAAAGGCTTTCTTGGTCTGTACCAAAAATTCAGTGTGTCCTTTTCTGGTTCCTTAGAAATTGTGAAGTTATTATTATCTATTTGTGGTAAAATTGGAGTAATTTTTATTGACGAACTATCTCCTTCATATCCAAATCCTATACGCCCACTAGCCAATTGTTTTGCACGGACAAATTTTGAATTATCAGATTGCTTAAAGAGTTTTAAATAATACAATGTGTCAGAAGGGATTTCTATAAAGTTACTGTTATAAGCAAATTTATCTTTTTTTGGTTGGTAAATATAGTCGGTATTCTCTTCCTGCAACGCTGTTAAAAGATATTTACCAACTTTTAAATTTTCAATTTTAAATTGTGATAAACTATCGGTAGTTCCAATATATTTTGGTTTTTTCTTGAAAATTAGTGAGTCACTATAATTAGAATCAACTTCGTGAAGTAAAACAAAGCTTGGAGCTGAAACATTTTTTTCCAATGCATCATAAACAAAACCATTTATGGATAATGAATCGATACTATCCCCAGTAGAAAAAACATACCTGTAGAAAGGTAAAACATTACCTTCGTTATTATCTTCAATACTATTACCAAAATTAAAAGCATAAGTCGTATTTGTTGCTAAACTATCATAAATTTTAATTGTAATGTATTTACTTGCTGAGCCCAATGGAGTAATTTCCGGAGCGGGGTCCATTGGTGGAGATATGATTAGGTTTTTTTGAAGGTTTTTCAGCTTAATATATTCATCAAAAAATATCCTAATCTCATTGCCTTTGAAATTTGTACTAAAATTTTCAGGATATGAATTTATTACTTTTGGAGGCGTTATGTCTTTATCACCACCACTTGCTATTCCGCGATTTGCGCACTGAAAAAAAAATAATACACAAGCAACACAAATTATACGATGTAAATATTTGTTAATCATAAAAACTAAATTAACTAAAACAAAGAAACAACATATTTTTATTTAAAGAAAACTCTTATAACTTTTGAAAACATGTTTAAATTATGTTGCTTCTTTGCTGATCATTTAATTTATATTTAAAATCATATTTATTAAGATCTTTATTCTTAATTTATTAAGGTTTTTTATTTTTGCTATATGAACTATAAGGATGATCATTTCAAAAAAGTTATTTCGCATGCCAAAGAGTATGGATTTGTTTTCCAAAGCAGTGAAATTTATGATGGATTAAACGCTGTTTATGATTATGGTCAAAATGGAGCTGAATTAAAGAAAAATATCCGTGAATATTGGTGGAAAGCTATGGTTCATATTAATTCAAATATTGTTGGACTGGATTCTGCAATTTTCATGCATCCAACAGTGTGGAAAGCGTCAGGCCATGTCGATGCTTTCAATGATCCACTGGTGGACAACAAAGATTCAAAAAAAAGATATAGAGCTGATATTTTAATTGAAGATTATTGTTCAAAGATCGAAATAAAAATCAACAAGGAAATTAACAAGGGCAAAAAACGCTATGGGGATGACTTTAACTTGACTGAATTTATTTCAACTAACAAGAAAATTATTGATTATCAAAACAAAATTGATTCAATCAGCAAACGCCTCGCTAGCTCACTTGAAAATGAGAATCTGAGTGCCGTTAAACAGCTTATTGAAGAGTTAGAAATAGCTGATCCCTTAACTGGAAGTAAAAATTGGACAGATGTTAAACAATTCAATTTAATGTTTGGAACAAAAATCGGTGCATCATCTGAACATGCTACTGATTTATACTTAAGGCCAGAGACCGCGCAAGGAATTTTTGTAAATTTCCTTAACGTACAAAAGTCAGGGAGAATGAAAATACCATTTGGCATTGCACAAACTGGAAAGGCCTTCCGAAATGAAATTGTTGCAAGACAATTTATTTTTAGAATGCGAGAATTTGAGCAAATGGAAATGCAATTTTTCATCAAACCCGGGACACAGAATAAATGGTATAATTATTGGAAAGAAAATCGATTAAACTGGCATCTTTCACTGGGAATGGGTGAAGAAAAATATCGCTTTCACGACCACGAAAAACTTGCTCATTATGCTGATGCTGCGACAGATATTGAATTTAAATTTCCTTTTGGATTTAAGGAACTTGAGGGAATCCACTCAAGAACAGATTACGATTTAAGCCAACATGAAAAATTTACAGGAAAAAAATTACAGTTTTATGATCCCGAAATGAATGAAAGCTTTACTCCTTACGTATTAGAGACTTCAATAGGGCTTGACCGAATGTTTCTTGCCGTACTTTCAAGTAGTTTAACAGAGGAAGTTCTTGAAAATAATTCCATAAGAAAAGTACTCAAAATTCCATCTGTTCTCGCTCCTTATAAGGCTGCAATTCTTCCGCTGGTAAAAAAAGATGGTCTACCTGAAATAGGCAAAAAGATTTTAGATGATCTTAAATTAGATTTTAATGTATTTTTTGATGAAAAAGATGCAATCGGTAAACGTTACAGACGACAAGATGCAATAGGTACCCCGCTGTGTATAACAGTTGACCATCAAACACTTAATGATATGACAGTAACAATTCGTTTTAGAGATTCAATGGAACAGCAAAGAGTCAATATAAAAGAATTACTTACTCTTATAAATCATCACACCAGTATGAAAAACTGGTTAAATAAACTATAAGTTTTAAATAAATAATTTGTTTAAGGTAGCGTTAAATAATTGCCCATTTTCAATCATCTTACTGCTTGTTTTCAAAAGCTTCATAACCTTCTCTCAAGTTGAACCACCCATTGTTATGGCAGAAGGTAATCAAATTTATTGTCCACAAACAGAACAAAATATTGTAACATATTTTAATATAATCGATAGTTCTAGCAATTCCACTGATGCATTTTACATTCAAATATCAACTGGTTACATATTAGGAGAAGACCAATTAATTTTAACTGGTGATCATCCAAATATTAGTAGTTCTTGGGATGCATCGCAGGCTAAACTCAGTATGATTCCAAGCCCAGGGAACGATTCAATAAACTATAACGATTTAATAAATGCAGTTAATAACGTCATGTTTTTTAGTAATAATATTAATGTAGATACAAAGACTTTTTCTCTAACAATTGGTGAGGCTAATTTTTTAAATGGACATTATTATGAATTTATACCATCTCCTGGCATAGCATGGACGGCTGCTGAAATAATTTCAGAAACGATGACATATTATGGTTTACAAGGCTATTTAGCAACAATAACAAGTGCTTCAGAAGCTCAGATTTGTGGAGAGTTGACAACAGGTACTGGCTGGATTGGTGCCAATGATGCTGAGGACGAAGGAGTTTGGAAATGGGTGACAGGTCCAGAAGAGGGGATGATTTTTTGGAATGGGAATGAAAACGGATCATCTCCGCCAGGAGTTTATTCAAATTGGAATACAGGTGAACCTAATAACGTTAATAATGAGGATTACGCCCATATTACCGATGAATCTGTGGGATTCCCAGGCTCTTGGAATGATTTACCAAATGCTACCAATAACCAACCTCCACAATATACAGCAACAGGATTTGTAGTTGAGTATGGAGGAATGGATGGTGATCCTGAACTAAATATTTCTGCTAGTACAACTCTAAGACCACCTGAAATATTATCAACAACACCTGCTAACGGATGTGAAAATGAAATAATTACACTAGAAGCAACTTCAAATACATCAGAAATAATTTGGTTTGATGATCAATTTGCTGGAAATCAATTGCACATTGGAAATACATATGGTGTAGAGCTTATTGATGATACAACTTATTGGGTTTTAGCATCAGAAAATAACTGCAGCAACGGCTTAAGAGTTCCGATTAATGCTAATCTTACTCCTAATATACCCACGGTTTTTAGTCAAATTGAAGATATTTGTGAAGGATCATCGATTAATTTACCAACAACATCAAATAATGATATCACAGGAACATGGAGCCCAGAGTTTGATCCCAATAACACGACTACATATACATTTACCCCTGACGATGGGCAGTGTGCGTCAGCCGCTGAAATGACCATTACTATTCAAACCCTAATTACGCCTGTTTTTAGTCAAATTGAAGATATTTGTTTCGGCGAAACCCCTCCAGATCTTCCACTTATTTCTAACAATGGTATTGAAGGCACTTGGAGTCCCAGCATAGTTGATAATACCCAAACTAATAATTATACTTTTTCAACTAATGAAGAGAATTGCATTCAAAACGTGACCATGACTATTACTGTAAATGATCTAATTACCCCCACTTTTAATATTGACGATATTTGTATCGGTCAGACTATAGAAACCCTTCCGGAAGTTTCAAATGAAGGAATTAGTGGAACTTGGTCTCCTTCTATAAACAATTTAATTACTACGACATATCTTTTCACTCCGGATATTGATCAATGTGCTAGTTCAGTCGCTGAAATTGTTGAAGTAAACTCGTTTAATAACTTAGAAGTTAGCGTTGAAAATATTTCTAATGCATTTGACACAAATCAAATAATTGAAATTATTGTTTCAGGTGGAAGCGGAAACTATGCATACCAACTTGATGATGGATTGTGGCAGGACAGTCCAGTATTCCAAAACGTTGTTGGATGCAATGAACACTTAGTCAGGGTTAAAGATTATGATGGTTGTAGTAACGAACCTGAAAAGTCTTTTAATATTTTAGATTACCCAAAGTTCTTTACCCCAAATGGAGATGGATTTAATGATTTTTGGAACATAAAATGTTTAGATAATCAAACTGCAATAATTTCAATCTTTAATCGTGAAGGAAAATTACTAAGAATACTGAAAACTACCAGTCCTGGATGGAACGGTACATACAATGGGAAAATACTCCCAAATAATGATTATTGGTTTACAGTTGAGTATACTGATAATGGCGGAAATAAAAGAGAATTTAGTTCACATTTCACTCTTAGAAGATGATTATATATACTAAAAATATGCTTTTAATTGTACGGTTCCAGTATGAATTGTGCGTGAAATATCAGATTTCCTGCCAAAATAATTGATATTTAAATCTAAATATTTCGTTAGTTTTTTTTGCATAACAAGGGACCATGTATAATTATTACCTATTTGAAGACCTTCCATCATCTGATACGAAACCGGAGTATTTTGGGTTCCCTTATATTCATTGGAAAAATAATTAAATTCAATATTAATAGCCGCTTTTTGGTTTTGAGTAAAAACTGCCGAAACACCCAACCTGTGCTGTTCTAAATTCTCTAAATTTTGTATTAAATTACTTTTTTCAATAAACTGATAAAATAAATCAAACTGTTTATTATTATCTAAAAGATATGATACTTTGGGGTTAATTAAAAATTGCTTTAATAAATAATTTTTTGAAATGAAATTATCGCTTTTATTGCTGTTTTTTTCAAAATTCGTTTGTAAATTAATTAACCATTGGTTCTGGATTTTATGAGTGAAATTGAATTGGTGTCCACGGTCAGTTTGACCAACAGACCCAAAAGATAAAATATTAGTTTGTTGGGTGTCAAAATAACTGTAGGACATTGTGTACCGCTGTTTTCCTCTGTTAAAAAATAATTGATTCCTAAAATTAGAATTCAAGGCAAGTTGATTGATAGGATCTGAAATAAATGGATTTAAATTAATTCTTTGAAAGTTATTGCGATCCTTTCTGTCGATTGTATAATTTGTAACATTATAAAAATGAGACCAAAATTTTTTCTTTGCAGAATCTAGGTTTTTCAATATCAATGGATCAATTACAATGGACTGGCTAAATTTGTTCTGATGAGTATTAATAAAAATCTGATTTGGTAATAAGATCCTAATATAGTCAGCCTGATCTGCAAATTGTGCAACTTCAAACTCCTCAAGCTCTTGGATTCCATTTTCATTATAATCAAACCAAGTGAAGTAGCCTTGTCCTGGTTCTACTAAAACGTAAGTAAAATCTTGCCGAGGTAATTGCCCAGAGCTTGTTTCATAAACTGTTTGTAACTGAAATAAATTTTTAAATAAATTTTGTTTGAAATACAGTCTAGAGTTAATCGATTTTTGTGTAGTATTTTCGGATAGTGTTTTAAAAAACCGATAATTAAAAAACAAACTCAAATCTGTATTATTTGATTGAATTAGTTTAGAATCTAAATAATAATTGTCAGATCTATTAACTTGCTGCATTTGATAAGATTGAACGCTATCATTGGTCCGATATATATAACCTAATTTTAAAAATTCTTTTGATAAATCACCAATACCTATAAAACCCTCGTAACTTGAAAATTGCTGCGAAATTAGCGGGTCTAATTGATCTAGACTGATTAATTTTTTTTTATTTGATTCCATAGAATGATGAATGCCTCCCCAAATTTTTTTACCCTCGTATTTTAATCTTGTGTTAGACCTTAAAAAAATTGATTTGGTGTCAGTAGCGGTTGTATTTAAAACACTAGCATTTGATTCCAAGTTAAATAAACCTGCTTTTAAATTAGTCTTTAAAATATGCCTGTTACCATTAAAATTTTCAGAAAAATTAACTTGCTCAAACAAGTAATTAATTTGACCAAAATCTGAACTCGAAAAAATAAGTTCATTAATACTCAATAGTTGATTATTGAGTTCATTGATACTACCATTAGTTGTAGAAATATCAATATTCCAATCCCTATTAAATTCTGGATTATACAGCCTTTCTATTGTTCTAAAATCCTTGCTTATATAATCTAAGTTTGAAATCAGGTTTATAGACCATCCTCCAAGGGATTCAACTAACGTTTTGGACAGTTTAAAACGAGTAGCAAAACCATCATTGTCATTGTCAGAAAGTTTAGAAAATAAATTTAAATCATTTTGACTACTGGAAAAATCGAAATCTAACTTGGTTCTGTCGCTAGGTTCATATGACCCATTTAGTACAGCTAAACGAAGCATTTCAGGTGGATTCAATTGAACAATAGGTGAGTAATCCCCTTGCTTTTGACCGCCAATTGGTGGTACATACTCATAAATATTCGATATTGAGTTAGAATTTGTTAGTAAATAATCTCCTTGCAAATCTCCAACTAACAAAAAATTTACTTGGTAAAGTTCATCATTTGGATCATTTGAAAAAACAAATATTTCTTGCCCATTGATAAATTCTTTTTTATATAAAATCCGATTTTCGGAAAATTCTTGAGGCACCGCTGAAGGTGATGTCATTAAAGACAAATCATCACCAGCCAGAGATAATATATTTACTTGATCATTAGATAAAGTCTGTTGAAGAGATTGATTTTTAAGATCATTTTCATTAAAAAACGATAATCCTATCTTGAATTTTTTCGATTTAAATACCCCCCCTGCATAGCCTATAAATCGTGTGTAACTTCTCTGAGTATATTGATAATCAACAATAATTCTCATTTCTGAATTTATAGGAAATGTTGGATTAAAAATTATTTCCCCTGCATTATAGTCAATAATGTAGTCATTTGTTGCTCCACGCAATAAGGGTATACCATTAACATACACTGATTCGCTGCCTGAAATAACCATTATAAATAATTCATTATTTGGTCCTTTCAATTTATAAGGCCCCTGATTACCCTCTTTTGCAGTAAATTGACTTCGTGTAAATTGACCTCTAACTAGAGCACCTGAGGCAAAGGAATTTATCTCGTATCTTTTATTTTTAGTTTTAGTACTAACAAGCAATCCTTGAACTCTTTTAGAAAATTTGGTGAAGTATGAATTGTTATTAATCAAATCAATATCCCCAGCTCTTAAACTCCAGCTATCAGTAAATACTTCAACAAAAACTTGATCAAATTCATCAAGGCGCTGAGAATAACCACTTTGCTGAAGGGGTATATTGTTGTCTTGTATTGATGCCCGCAATGTAACTTTATCGTTTAATTTACCACTAAGCTGGAGATCTAATCCACTATTTAATGCTGAATTTTGATTATTCCCAATTGAAACACCTCTAGATAAACTTCCAGATGTATTTAAACCATCTAAAAGTGATTCTCTAGAGTTAATGTTTGATTCAGAAAGCCGGTACAATCTATCAAGTTTTCCAGTCGAATTAACAATTACAGATGAATCAAGCTGTTTATAGTTTCGGGTTATGAAATCAGGATACCTTAAATAACTAACTGAAACAGAGTCCGAATCGATTTTTTGAGAATTAAACCTAATAATAGCATTTTCATAATCTACAAAATAGAGTGAATCTTGTAATATTTGATTTTTTGAATCCAAAACTTTAAAAAAGTAAGGATTAAGGCTTACTGTGTCCAGGCGTGTTTGCTTATTAGTAGAAATTTTTTTGTGCTTATATAGTGTTTCCCCTTCTTGAGACCAAGTTAGATGAAAAGACAAAAATAAAATTAATGTATAGACTAATCGCATACTATGCATAAACTTAAATTTTGAAAAAATATTTTGTTAATAGTTTTAAATAAAAACACACAAATGATTTCACATAAAATTAAGGCTTTAATTATTTTAGCTAAATAATATTTATGTTCCATTGAAAATTATTTCATACAACGTTAACGGAATACGTGCAGCTATAAAAAAAGGATTCATAGACTGGTTAATAATTACTAAACCGGATGTTGTCTGCTTACAGGAAATTAAAGCTAATGAAGAACAGATTAACATAAATCTTTTTAAATCTGCTGGATATAAATATAACTATTGGTTCAGTGCTGAAAAGAAGGGGTATAGTGGAGTTGCAATATTATGTAAGAAAAAACCCGAAAACGTTGTTTTTGGAACAGGCATTAAATCTATGGATGTTGAGGGTAGAAATATTCGGGTAGATTACCGAGAGATTTCTGTAATGAGTTTATATATTCCTTCTGGGACAAATATTAATAGAATTAATCACAAGTTTGAGTATATGGATTTACTCAAAAAATATATCGATAAATTAAAGAAAGATAAACCTAACTTAGTAATTTGTGGTGACTATAACATATGTCACAAAGCAATTGATATTCATGATCCTATTAGAAATAAAAACATTTCAGGTTTTTTACCCGAAGAAAGGGAATGGTTAACTTCACTTCTTGAAAGTGGTTTCATTGATGCATTTCGGGAAGTTAATAAGGAACCTCAAAAATACACATGGTGGAGCTACAGAGCAAACTCAAGAGCAAAAAATAAAGGGTGGCGATTAGATTACTCCCTAGTTGCTGAACCAATAAAAGATAGGATAAATGATGCTGTTATTTTGAGTGATATTATTCATAGTGATCATTGTCCTATAATGGTAGAACTAAATATTAATTGCTGAATCTTCAACAATGATATATACAACACTTCCTAACACAGATATTAAGGTTAGTAAAATTTGCCTTGGTACTATGACGTGGGGCAATCAAAATAGTAAAAGTGATAGCTTTAAACAAATGGATTATGCCCTTGATAGAGGGGTAAACTTTTTCGATACTGCAGAGCTCTATCCAGTACCAGCTTCTAAAGAAACACAAGGACTAACTAGTAGATATATTGGAGAGTGGTTAAATAAAAGACAATCCAGAGACAAGGTAGTACTTGCAAGTAAAATCGCTGGTCCTGGTGATTATACCAAACATATACGAATAACAGGTTTTAGTAAAAAATCAATTAATGAAGCTGTTGATTTAGAGCTAAAGAGACTTAAAACAGATTACATCGATTTGTATCAATTACATTGGCCAGAGCGTTTGACAAATACATTCGGAATTCGTGATTTTAAAATCATTTCAAAAGATCAATGGAAAGATAATTTCAATGAAATTCTTTATGAGCTAAATAAACTAGTCGATAATGGTAAAATCAGAACATACGGCTTATCCAATGAAAAAAGTTGGGGGACTATGAGATACGTTGAAGAAATACGAAAAAATAGTTTAAAAAAACTGAGTACAATACAAAACGCCTATTCTTTAATAAACAGAGTTTTTGAAGGAGATTTAGCAGAAATTTCTTATCGAGAAAAAATAGGTTTATTAGCTTACTCCCCTTTGGCATTTGGAGTTCTCTCAGGTAAATATATTGAGGGAAAAGCAAGTAAAAATGCAAGATTAAATTTATTCCCAAGATTTAAAAGATATAGCAGTGAGGAGGCATTGAAAGCAACAAAAGCATATCTTGAACTTTCAAAGGATATTGGAATTTCATTAACAACCATGGCTTTGGCTTTTGTTAATCAGCGGGAATTTGTAACAAGTAATATAATTGGAGCTACGTCATTGAGTCAATTGAAAGAAAACATAGATAGTATAGGCGTAAAAATATCCAAAGATGTTATGTCAAAAATCGACCATATACATTCTAAAATACCGAATCCTTCTACTTAAATTAGCCTTTATTAGCAAGTTGACCACATGCAGCATCAATATCTTTACCGCGCGACTTTCTAACAGTAACTGTAATATTATGAGACTGAAGCATTGACAAATAATCTTGAATTATTGATGAGTTTGCTTGCTGGAAAACACCATTAAGTATTGGATTGTATTCAATTAAATTTACCTTACATGGGACAACTTTACAGAATTCAATAAGAGCTAAAATGTCTTCAACTCTATCGTTAATTCCTTTCCATACAATATATTCGTATGTTATTTTTCGCCTGGTTTTATTATACCAAAGTTCAATTGATTCTCTTAAATCTTTAAGCGGAAATCTCTTAGTAAATGGCATTATTTCGTTACGAACTTTATCAATTGCCGAATGAAGTGAAATTGCCAAATTAAATTTTACTTGATCTTGAGCAATTTTTTTTATCATTTTGGGAATGCCAGAAGTTGATAAAACTATTCGCCTTGGAGACATCCCCAACCCTACTTTAGAACATATTTTATCTATCGCCTTTTTTACATTATTATAGTTCATTAGAGGTTCACCCATTCCCATAAATACAATATTGGTAATTTTTTTATTATGATAAATTTGACTTTGATTATTAATGGCAGTTACCTGATCATAAATTTCATCTACATTTAGATTTCGCATTCTCTTTAATCTTGATGTTGCACAAAATCTGCAATCTAAACTACATCCAACTTGAGAGGAAATACAAGCTGTAATACGTTTATAACTGGGAATTAAAACAGACTCTACAATATATCCATCATGAAGACGAACAGAATTTTTTATGGTGCCGTCAACACTCTTTTGAAACTTATCTATGTTAATATGATTTATTACAAACGAGGCTCCAAGTAATTCCTTGGAACTATTTGAAATATTAGTCATTTCATCAAATGAATGTACACCTTTTTTCCAAAGCCAATGATAAACCTGTTTGCCGTGAAATGGTTTTAATGAGTGATCTTCAAAAAAATCTTCCAATTCGCTTTCAGACAATGTCCTGATATCCTTTTTTTTCATGAGAAAATAAAAGAATTTAAAGAATCAGCATTGCATCGCCATAACTGTAAAACTTATATTTTTCCTTTACAGCCTCCCTGTAAGCCTCCATTATGAAATCATATCCACCAAAAGCGGCGGTCATCATTAAAAGGGTAGATTTTGGTGTATGAAAATTGGTAACCATACAATTTGCTATAGAAAAATCATAGGGAGGAAATATAAATTTATTGGTCCAACCAGAATATTCATTGAGAGTTCTACTGGAAGAAACTGAACTTTCGATAGATCGCATAACAGTAGTGCCTACAGCACAAATTCGTTTTTTTTCAATGAGTGCGTTATTAATTATGTTAGTGGCTTGTTTATTTATAATAATTTCCTCACTATCCATTTTGTGTTTAGATAAGTCTTCAACTTCAACTGGACTAAATGTTCCAAGTCCAACGTGTAAAGTGATTTCTGCAAAATTTACTCCCTTGATCTCAAGCCGTTTCAGTAGATGTTTTGAAAAATGAAGCCCTGCAGTTGGAGCGGCAACTGCACCCTCATTTTTAGCATAAATGGTTTGATACCTGGCTTCATCCTCAGGCTCTACATCGCGCTTTATATACTTAGGCAGGGGTGTCTGACCAAGATCATTTAATTTGGAGCGAAATTCTTCATAATATCCGTCGAATAAAAATCTTAATGTCCTACCTCTTGATGTTGTGTTATCAATAACCTCAGCAACCAAGCTTTCACCCTCTCCAAAATATAATTTATTGCCTATTCTTATCTTTCTAGCAGGATCAACTAAAACATCCCATAAACGCTGCTCAGGATTAAGTTCGCGAAGTAAAAAAACCTCAATTCGCGCACCTGTCTTTTCTTTATTACCAAAAAGGCGAGCTGGAAAAACTTTTGTATTGTTTAATATCATTACATCGTCCTGGTCGAAATAGTCAATAAGGTCCTTAAAGTACTTATGTTCAATAGTTTGTTTTTCTCGATTTAAGACCATTAGGCGAGCTTCGTCGCGGTGCTCTGCTGGATATTCGGCCAAAAGTTCTTTTGGTAACTCAAAATTAAAATTTGAAAGTTTCATTATTTGTTTTTTGAAGTTGCAAATATACAATCAGCTTGTTAGCGATGTCAAGTAATTAGCCATTTATTTTTATTTTGATTCCAATTCTCTTTAAATCCTTCCAGAAATCTGGATATGATTTTGATACCACTTCAGAGCCATCAATAAATAAATTTGTTTTGAGTGCAAGAGGTGCGAATGCCATAGCCATTCTGTGATCATCGTATGTTGAAATAGTCACATTAGTATTTAATTTGTTTGACGATTTTAGAGATAAACTGTTATTGGATATTTCTATTTCAGAACCTAACTTTTGAATCTCAGTTTTCATAGCCAATAATCTATCGCTTTCTTTGATTTTTAGAGTATGTAATCCAAATAGATTACAATCAATTTCTAATCCTAAACAGCTTACAGCAATTGTTTGAGCTAAATCTGGATATTTTACTAAATCTAAATTTATATATTTTGGAAGATTGACCTTATTTTTTTCCAATAAAAGTACATCACCATTAAATTGAGTTTTTACACCCAAAATTTTATAAATGTCCTGTAAAACTGAATCTCCTTGTAAACTATCCCGTTTGAAATATGATAGGCTTATTTTGGTCCCTATTGGTGCTAACGAAACTATGCTATAAATATACGAGGCTGATGACCAATCAGATTCAATATTTACCGTCATCTTTAAATCAGTATTGAAAGGCTTAATGATTATTTTGTTTGATTTAAATGATGTTTTAACACCAATTTTTTTTAAGATTGATAAAGTCATTTCGATATAAGGAATTGACGTAATGTGGCCCTCTAATTTTAATTCTAAACCATTTTTTAGTTTGGGTGCAACAAGCAGTAAAGCTGAAATAAATTGACTGCTAACAGATGCTTGAATAACTATTCTATCATTTAAAAGCTCCTGTCCCAGAATTTCCAAAGGTGGATATCCTTCTTTCCCAAGATAACTTATATTAGCTCCGAGATTATTTAAAGCACTTACTAATGTTTTTATTGGTCTTTGTTGCATTCTTCTAGAACCCGTTATTTTTACTTTTTTTCCTGGGCTAGAAGCAAAATAAGCTGTTAAAAAACGCATTGCAGTCCCTGCATGATTAATATCAATTATAGAATCCTTACTTGTTAATGCTTCTTGCATCAATTTGGTGTCATCAGAATTAGAAAGGTTTATTATTTTCAATCCCTCATACATTGCCTTTAGAATTAAGTATCGATTAGATTCACTTTTTGAACCAGAAATATTTAATTCTGAGTATTTTTTTATAGTTGACTTGTATAAATAAACTTGCAAAATTATTTCAATTTTTTATTAGTTTGGTGACGTTTGTGATCTCTCTTAGCCTTGTAATTTAACTTTTTATTAAATGCGGTTTGAAGATCAACTCCTGTTTGGTTTGCAAGACAAATAACTACAAAAAGAACATCTGCAAGTTCTTCTCCTAGATCCTTACCTTTATCACTATCTTTTTCACTTTGCTCCCCATATCGCCTAGCTATAATTCGAGCAACTTCTCCAACTTCTTCGGTAAGCTGAGCCAAATTAGTTAGTTCATTAAAATAACGAACTCCATGAGTTCTAATCCAGTTATCAACAGTTTTTTGTACGTTCTTAATATCCATTGTTATTTAATTTATGTTTTTGATAGTCTATAATTTAAAAAATTTATTCACGGTTTTTTGTGTCAATTATTATTGTAACTGGCCCGTTATTCGTTAAATCAACCTTCATGTTGGCTCCGAAGATTCCTGAACTTATTTGGCCTGGTAAATGACATTGCATTTGCTTAATAAACTTTTTATAAATTGGTACAGCAAGTTCTTGACTAGCAGCCTTATTATAACTTGGTCTATTTCCTTTCTTTGTCTGAGCATGCAATGTAAATTGGCTTATAATCATAGCTTCAGCATCCAAATCAATTATTGATAAGTTCATCATTCCATTTTGATCATCAAAAATTCTTAGATTAACAATTTTATTAGTAAGCCAATTAATATCCTCATCATTATCTTCCAACCCAATACCTAAAAAAATCAGTAATCCCGTTTTAATCTCTGCCTTTACTAAATCATTGATTGATACACTTGCTCTTTTAACTCTTTGAATAACAGCTCTCATAAATTATTGTTCCTAATTAATTCGATAGTTTTCATCACTACTTTCCAACATTTGTAAATATGAATCGTATCTTGTTTTTGCAATAGATCCATCCTTTAATTCATCTTTAACAGCGCAATTAGGTTCATGAAGATGAAGACAATTATTAAATTTACATCTCGCTTTAACAGCTTTAAAGTCTGGAAAATATTGGTCTAGTTCAGAATAATTTATATTTACAAGACCAAAGCCTTTTATTCCAGGGGTATCAATAATTCGAGCTCCAAAGCTTAGATCAAACATCTCTGCAAAAGTTGTTGTATGCTGGCCTTGGCGGTGAATTGCTGATGTCTCCATTGTTTTCAAATTTAATGATGGTTCAATCGAGTTTATTAAGGTTGATTTTCCAACACCCGAATGGCCTGAAAACATACTTGTTTTATTTAGCATCAATTTATGAACCGATGATATATTAAGTCCTTCTTTTGCGGAAATTTTCAAACATTCGTAACCAATTTTTGAATATACTTGAATCAGTTCATTAGCTTCATTCATTGCCTTCGATTCATAAGAATCAACTTTATTAAATAACAAAATAGTTTTTATATTATAAGCTTCAGCACTAACCAAAAATCTATCAATAAAAATGGTTGATGTTAATGGATCCTCTATAGTAATCAATAAAAATACTTGGTCAATATTTGACGCAATTATATGTGTTTGTTTTGAAAGATTTACAGATCTCCTGACAATGTAATTCTTTCGATTATGAATATTATTAATAACACCTGTTGGTTTGTCATTAGTAGTTTCCAAATTAAAATCAACAAAGTCACCAACAGCAATAGGGTTAGTACTTTTAATCCCATGCTTACGAAATCTACCTTTAATACGACAATCAATAAAAATGCCATCAGAAGTTTTAACATTATACCAACTTCCAGTTGATTTATAAACAATACCAGTCATAAAAATAATTCAATCTATTTTTTCAAAATTTGCTTTTGATGATTAATGGATTCTTGGTGAATGGCCTTAAAAAGTTTCAGAATAAATTCCTCACTTAAATTGTGTTTTTTTCCCTCCAATACCATTTTAACTAAAATCTCATTCCATCGCTTAGTTTGTAAAACAGCAACATTTTTTGATTTTTTTAGCTGTCCTATATTTTCTGCAATCAACATTCTTTTTCCCAAAGTTTCCAAAATTGTATTGTCAACCAAATCAATTTGAGCTCTTAATTTTTTTAAATTGCTTATGTAACCCCTTTCTAATATATTTTGATTCCTAATCTTTAAATCCCTGGTGTATTGTATCAATGTTTGTGGTGTAATTTGCTGAGCAGCATCACTCCAAGCGTTTTCAGGGTCAAAATGTGTTTCTATCATCAAACCATCAAAATTAAGATCTAAAGCCATTTGACTAACATCAAAAACCATTTCTCTATTCCCAGTTATATGAGAAGGATCATTAATTAATGGTAAATCAGGAAATTTTGTTTGTAAATCAACAGCCAATTGCCATTCAGGATTGTTTCTATATTTTGACCTCCCATAAGTTGAAAACCCCCTGTGAACGACTCCTAAATTTTTAACATTAGAGGAGTAAAAACGTTCTACTGCTCCAAACCATAGAGCCAGATCTGGGTTTATTGGATTTTTAATTAAAACTATTTTTTCAGTACCACTCAAGGCATCTGCAATTTCTTGAACTATAAATGGGCTAACGGTGGATCTTGCTCCAACCCACAATAAGTCAATGTCATACTCAAGGGCTAATTCTACATGGTTTCTATTAGCAACTTCAGTGGCAGTTTTCAATCCAGTTTCTTGCTTTACCCTTTTAAGCCATTTAAGGCCTAAAGCGCCAACACCCTCAAAATTGCCTGGCCTTGTCCTGGGTTTCCATATTCCAGCTCTGAAATAACTAACATCAGAATCTTTTAACTGGTTTGCAATTTTCATTACTTGTTCTTCTGTCTCTGCACTACATGGCCCAGCAATAACTAAGGGGTGATTTAAATTCAAATTTTCAAGCCAGGTTCTTAACTTTTTACTATTTTCCATAATTGTTAATGTTTAAGAAATATCTTTTAAAATTTCTTTTATATGATTCGTGCTTTCCATTACTTCTTTTATACCTCTAAAATCGTTTGTCTTAAGCATATTTTTAAATTGATTTAAATTTTGTATGTAACCATTTAAAGACTCTATTACATTTAATTTATTTTGTTTAAAAATCGGTGCCCACATCTCTGGAGAGCTCTTTGCTAATCGAACAGTTGACTCAAACCCACTCCCTGCCATGTCAAAAATATTAAACTCATTTTTCTCTTTATCAATAACCGTCTTACCTAGCATAAATGAACTAATGTGTGATAAATGAGATACATAGGCGATTTGAAAATCATGATCATTGGAATCCATAAACCTAATTTTCATTCCAATATCTCTTAAAATTTTTACAACAGTATTTGAAAATCCAGGCTTTGTCTTTTCGACATCACAAATTATATTGACTTTATTCTGAAACAATGACAAGTGGGCTGAATCAGGTCCCGAAAACTCGTTGCCAGCGATAGGGTGACTAGGTAAAAATTGATTCCGTTTTGGGTGGTTTTCTATTACTTTACATATCTCCGATTTTGTTGATCCCATATCCATTACAATTGTATTGGAAGAAACTTTATCTAAAATTAAGGGCAAAAGTTTTAATATAGCATCTACTGGAACGGCTAGCACAACTAAATTTGCTTTCTTCAAGTCCATAAAATTCCCCTTCTTGTCGATCAGCCCTAAATTTAAAGCAGTTGATAAATGAGTTGCGTTATTATCAATTCCACTAATGATAACATCATCAAAAAGTTTTTTTAAATTGAGTGCAAAACTTCCACCAATTAACCCAACACCAATTACAACAACATTCTTCATGATATTCTTTTTATTGCGTTATTTATAATGTTTTCTTCATTACACAGAGAAAAACGAATATATCCATTGCCGTTAGTACCAAAAATAGTTCCAGGAGTAACAAAAATGTGTTTTTTGTGTAATAAATTGTCACTGAATTCTTCTGAATCATATCCATATGGTAACTTTGCCCATACAAACATTCCAGAAGAATCCTTATTAAAGCTACAGCCAAGTTTTAAAGCAAGTTCCCAAACTAATAGTCTACGCTTTTTATAAATATTATTTAATTTCGTAAACCAATCGCTCGAACTATTTAGAGCTTGAATTGCCCCCATTTGGATTCCATAAAACATTCCTGAATCCATATTACTTTTTACTTTTAATATGTTTTCTATGAATTCGTTTTTACCCAAGAGCATACCGACTCTCCAACCAGGCATATTGAAAATTTTACTCAAAGAATTTAGTTCCAAACAGCAATCAGAAGATCCCTCAAAATTGAAAATGCTTGAAGGATAATCATTTAAAATAAAACTGTATGGATTATCATTAACTAATAGAATATTATTTTGCTTGGCAAGTTCAATCAAACTTTCAACACAATCTTTATTTGCTGAAGCGCCTGTTGGCATATGGGGATAGTTAAGCCACATTAACTTGACAGACGTCAAATCCAGTTGCATTAATTTTGAAACATCAGGCTGCCATTCGCCTTCCTCGTTTAAATCATAGAATATCTGCTTAGCGCCCATTAATTTAGCTACTGCACTGTAGGTTGGATATCCGGGATTGGGTATTAAGACACCATCACCTGGATTCAAATAAGCCATAGAAATATGCATTATACCCTCTTTACTTCCCATAAGTGGAAGAATTTCCTGATCAGGATTAAGTTTAACATTGTAACTTCTTTCATAGAAATTTGAAATAGCTTCTCTTAAGCTCTCTAATCCGCGATAACTCTGATATTTATGCGCACCTTTGTCTGATAAGCTTTCCACTAATGCCTTTATAACGGATGAATCAGGAAGGATGTCTGGACTTCCTATTCCAAGATTTATAATTGAACAACCCTGATTAACAAGAGAATTTACCTCTTTAAGCTTCTTTGAGAAATAATATTCTTCAACTGAATGGAGTCGATTGGCAAATTTTATCATAGCTTAGCTTTTTTATAAGTCCCTAAAATTTTAAACTCCTCAGCCATAATTTCCATTATTGATTTCGCTTTTTCATAATCACTTAAATTTTCAAAAGTAACATCAACGAAAAATGCATATTTCCATGGAGTTGTAATAATGGGTAATGACTGTATTTTTGTTAAATTCAATTCGCAATCACTCATCACATTCAACATCGCTGCTAAACTCCCTCGCTTATGATCTAAAACAAACTTTAATGAAGCTTTATTGTCATTTAAATTTATTTTAGACGCACGCTCAATAATTACGAATCGAGTTTCATTTTGTTGAATTGTTTGAATATTTTTTTCTAAAATTTCAAGATTATAAAGTTTAGCAGCCTTACTACTAGCAATAGCAGCGACTTGTAGAAGATTTTTATTTGAAATTCTTTGGGCTACTTCAGCAGTATCGCTGTCCTCAACTAGTTTGATTTTGGGATGTTTTTTAAAAAAATTTTGACATTGCAACAAGGCCATAGGATGAGAATAGACCTCTATTATATCCTTAATTTTTTGACCTCTTAGAGCCATTAAATTATGTTCAACCTCAAGGTAATATTCACCTGTAATTACGAGTGAATTAGAATCTATGTGCGCATAATTGGGTATAATGGAACCCGCAATGGAATTTTCTAAAGCTATAACCGCGGCATCAACCTTACCTGTAACTAATTGATTTACAACTTGATGGAAGGTTAGTAGTGGATCAATTTCAATGCCATCGCCAAAATAACTTAATGCAACTATATGATGAAATGACCCTTTAATTCCTTGTATTGCTACTCTTTTTTTCATAAAAAAAATCTCGATAAAAATATCGAGACTCCCATTTTAAATAATTTAGATTACAAACACTAGACCTCGATTTTTTTATTGCAAAAAAAATAATAGAAGCGTGTATATGTATAATTTAATAGTTTCACAAAAAAATTTGATTCCTTAAATATATAATTTTTTTTCAAAACAAAATTCAATCCTATTTTTTTTTTAGATTAATATGTATAAATTTGCCAAAATTACAAAAGAGGATTAATTTGATCTGATTGCGACCTCAATAAAAAAGCTAAAGCAGTAATTCCGCCTTAAGCTTATAATTACAAGTCATTCCTCTGAAATTTATTATGAGTTATTTATTTACATCTGAAAGTGTTTCTGAGGGCCACCCCGACAAGGTTGCCGATCAAATCAGCGATTCAATTATTGATCATTTCTTGGCCTTTGACCCGCAATCAAAAGTCGCTTGTGAAACCTTAGTCACTACTGGTCAAGTTATACTTGCAGGTGAGGTAAAATCAAAAATCTACCTAGATGTTCAACAAATTGCTCGAAATACAATCAATAAAATTGGCTACACTAAAAGTGAATACATGTTTGATGGTAATTCATGTGGAGTTTTATCTACAATTCACGAGCAGTCTGAAGACATATCACGTGGTATTGAAAAAGAAGATTTAAATGCTCAAGGAGCTGGTGATCAAGGAATTATGTATGGATATGCTACAAATGAGACTGAAAATTACATGCCATTAGCATTAGAGCTTTCACATCTTCTTTTAAAAGAACTTTCACTTATTAGGCGAGAAAGTAATGAAATGACCTACTTACGTCCAGATTCAAAAAGTCAAGTCACCATTGAATATGATGATAAAAATATCCCATCAAGAATAGACTCAATTGTGATTTCAACTCAACATGATCCTTTTCTAAAAAGTGAAGAAAAAATGCTAAAAAAGATCGAAAAAGATATTAAAGAAATTTTAATCCCCAGGGTGATATTAAAATGTCCTGAATTTATAAAATCTCTTTTTGACAACAATATCAAATATCATATTAATCCAACCGGAAAATTTGTGATTGGCGGTCCACATGGTGACACTGGGATTACAGGAAGAAAAATTATTGTTGATACTTATGGTGGTAAAGGTGCTCACGGAGGTGGTGCTTTTTCTGGTAAAGATCCTAGTAAAGTTGATCGATCAGGTGCGTATGCAATGAGATATATTGCAAAAAATATGGTAGCTGCAGAAATCTGCTCTGAAATTCTTATTCAAGTAAGTTATGCTATCGGTGTGGCAGAACCAATTGGAATTTATGTTAATACTTATGGTACATCTAAAATAAATTTAACCGATGGTCAAATTGCAAAAAAAATACAAAATATAGTTGATCTACGTCCCGCGGCAATTGAAAAACATCTTAAATTACGATCTCCCATTTACAGCGAGACAGCTACTTATGGTCATATGGGTAGGACCAATAAAAAGAAAAAAAAGATCTTTTACAACTCAAATGGAGAGAAAAAAACAATAAACGTTGAGCTTTTTACGTGGGAAAAATTGGATTTAGTGCAATCCATAAAAAAAGAGCTTATTGACAGCCTTTAATTAATAAATTTTCAAATCATAACTCATATCTAATTTGTAGTGTGATGAAACGAGGTTGTATAAAATACTCTGTAGCACTTACAGAAATATTACCTGCATTACTTTGATTTTGTGAACGAGTATCAAGTAGGTTAGTTGCTCTCAGTTGATATTCAAATTTTGAATCCTCGTCCTTGCGATATGATAAAGACGCATTCCAAAACTCAAAAGTGTTAATAGTTCCATTTTCGTCACTAAAATCATTAAACGAATAATCTGTTTTGAAAGTAAATGATTTTAGAAATAGGGCATCAATTTCAACGTTAGGGCTCTTAGTAAAAAATTTTGTGTTGTTTTGTCCCAAATTATTATCCTGTATACTGTAACGATAGCTAAGATCTATGTTAGGAGCTGTTCTGAAATTTGTACGAATTTGAGCGCGATAAGTTTGAGAAAAAACTTCATTTAAAGACTGTCGATTTTGAATAAACTGGTTGAATTTGGAATAATTAAAATTGGCGTTTATAGTACCTCGAATCTTTCCAAAAGTTCGCTGAAAACGTCCCCTTGCATTAAAACTTTCGTCTGCAAAAGGGGAATTGAAAGGAGTTGATACTCTTATAACAGTACCCGGTTGAAATACTGACTGGGTACGGATGTTGTCAATACTTTTATTATAATTTAAACTAGCGAATACATTTGTATAGTTAAACATATTAAAACTGTAATAAAACAAACTTAAGTTATGAGATAGAGCATTTTCCAAATATGGATTACCAGTGAATATAGCATTATAATTATTTAAAACTAGTCCACTTGCAAAATTGGCGACGTCAGTAAACTGTGTCTGCATGCGATAATTAAAATTTAAAGTTTCACTTTTTTTGAGCTGAACAATAATATTTAAATCTGGTAGTAATCTAACAAAATTGTCAGTCGCCTTTTGACCAAATTGTGTGTTATTAACATTATAAATGTGACCTGACAAACCAGGTGTTAGAGTGAAAATTCCTGCCTTAAGCCGGTAATGTAGTCCCAAATAAATATCATAAAAATCATAATCAATTGCGTTTTTATCTAACTCCTCACCCATAGTAGGTGATGTGTCTAATTGAGAGCCGTTGTCAAGAAATTGAAATATATTAGAGTCAAATTTTTGTTGGCTTAAAATTGTTCCTAGTGTAAAATTTAAATTACTTTTTTTATTTAAAATATACCAATAATCAATCTTTGCGTCGGTTTGGTTAGAAATGACTCGTTTGTCCTGATTTATATTGTAATTGCTTTGATTTTGGTCTAGACCTAGATTTTCAGCTGTTTCGTCATAACTTTGTTTATCCTCTAAAACTGCATTGTAAAAAGGATCTTCGTCCTTAAAAACATGTTGCGCTTCAATGGCAAAAATATTTTTTTCATCCAAAGTGTAATAATAATTTAAATTTTGGCTTACGCTAAATGGCGCGACTGTTTCGTATTGATCAATTGAATTATTGATTGAGGAGAAAAAAAGTTGATCTTGCTGACTTTCAGATAATTGTCCAAAAACTTCATACTCAAGTTGATTATTAGGGTTAGGTTGAAATTTAGTTGAGAACTTTAACATCCCCAAGTTATTTTCTTGAAAAGTATTACTCCTTGTTTCCTCATCAGGTATTCCGATACCCTCATTAGTATACTGAATAAAGCGATTTTCCTGAAGTTCAGTTTTAGAATTTGAAAAAATTGCAAAACCGCCAAAATCTAAAGTACTTTTTGGGGACCAACTAAAATTAGCTGCCCCAAACTTAGTGTTAATATCCTTTGCCCTATTATTTTGAAGTGTTAAAAAACCAATATCATTGTTGCCTAAATTCAAATTTGTACCACTACTTAGACTTGGACGTTTAAAACCTCCAGTAAAATTATAATAATCTCTTCTAGAGAAACCAACTTCACCTATATTATTAAAATCTCCTATTAAATTAATGCTATACTCAGGACTGTAATAAAATAATTTTGGTTGAAATATATATAAATTTTCTGAAGTTGGATGAACTTCTGGTTCACCACTACCAGCTAAGACATTACCAAACCAGAAGTTCTTTTTACCTTCTTTAAGTTTGATATTTAATGCAATATTATCTTGATTATTTCTTACCCCACTGAGCTGACCAACTTCAGAATAGTTTTTTAAAACTTGGACCTTATCAACAGCATTAGAGGGAATATTTTTTGTAGCCAATTTACTATCACCATCAAAAAAATCTTTTCCCTCAACCATTACCTTGGAAACAACTTTCCCCTCAACTTCTACCTGTCCGTCATCATTTATTTCTACACCAGGTAAATTTTCCAATACATCTTCCAATTTTCGTTCAGTTCCTTTATTAAAAGAGTCTGCGTTATAAGTTAAGGTGTCTCCGCTTATTGTAACCGGCATTTCGTAAGTAATTTCTACTTCATCTAAAACATTGTCTTCTTGTAAAACAAAGTCTTGAACTAAATCATTCGAAAAGGTTTCTAAAAGATTTTTAGTAGTTCTCATACCAATGTAGCTTACTTGAACTGAATAAGTAGTATTTTTCTTTAATTTTAATTCATATTTTCCTTCAATGTTAGTAATGGCATAAGAGTCCAAAGCATTATTGGATTTGTTAATGGCTATAACGTTGGCAAGTTCTAGGCCGTTACCTAATGAATCTTTAACAATACCCTCCAATTTTACCTGGGAATGAGAAATTCCAAAGGTTAGAACAAAAATAAAGAAGTAATAAGGATTCATGAAAAGCAAGTTTTTAATTATTTCCTACTACCGCGACCTCCATACATTTCGCGCATCTCTTTCATCTTCAATTTAACAGTAGCATTATAGTCCTCTCTAGAAATAACACGTCCTTTGTCAGGGGCTTCTATCTCAATCTTTTCCTTAGGATTAATAATAATTTTTGAACAAAGAATACTAGTTTGATCAGCACTAACCTCAAGAATGAGACCTGGTAATCCCCAAAACTCACCCGGTCCATGACTAACTGGTATCTGAGGAGTATACCAGGCTACAACACTAATGGTTTTAGGAACTTCAATGTCTTCAGTAACAGACTTAGAGTCTTTATTTTCAACAGACTGGTCATTTGACTTTTTAGGCTTTTTACCTCGCATACTGCGCCAATCAAATTCATCAACATTTTTTATACAAGTAGCCTTGATGCAAAGATATTGTCCAATTTTTTTGGTCTCATTACTAATTTGCCACTGCAAATTTTGTAAAGAATCAGTAATTAAGAACTGACGCCCAAAAAACTCTTGGTCTTGCACAAATTTATTTTCTTTAAGATTTTTGTATTGAGGTCCAGCTGTAAAACTTCCCCACCAACCTCCAAAGCCACCTTTACCTGGGGCTGACAAAACTTCTTCTTCTTTGAAAATTGAAGCTTCTTTATCAAAAGTTAGAATATAACTTTTCTCGAACATCCCTTTCATTCTGTCCGCTATTTGCTTTTTTTGGACGTCAGTCAACTGGCCATTACCCCATCCACTCATATCAGGAGATGTTTTTGAGAAATAATAAGCCTTACCTTGAAAATCTTGCCCCAACAAACTGATCGTGGAAAGCAAAAGTAGAGATGTGATGATTGATTTAATATTCATTTATTTTATTTAATAGCCGCACAAACTTACATTTTATTTTCTTATTAAAAGTTAATTTATTTAAAAAATGAAAGGGAATACAATCTGCGTTTAAGACTAATTTTTGTAATTTACATAACATGAAAAATATATTTATTTGTATATGTCTAACAATAGGCTGTCTATCTAAATCCCAAAACGAAATACAAACAAATTTGATAGATAAGGAAACTTTTTCCTGTGACGAATTTTTTGGAATTGATCGTTTCAACTCAATATACTACCTAAAAAATCAGGCATTTGAAAAAGATGTGCATGGTGAAACCCAATCCTACAGTAATCTGCAATTAGGTAAAATAGATCAAGTTCATATTTTCAATCCTTTAAAAATTCCTGTATTACACAAAAACTTTAATTCAATTGTTCTGTTAGATAATCGTATGTCTGAAATTAAAATAATTAATTTTAATGAGCTAATCCCATATCGAAGAGTAACTAACGTTGCTTATGCAAATGAGAACTCGTTGTGGTTATTTAATTCAATATCACAACAGTTAGAATTATTTGATTATTTGTCTGAAAAAACAAAGTTAAAAACATTACCCTTAAATCAAGATATAATTTCTGTCGAAAGTGACTACAATAACGTTTACGTTCTTACTCCCTCAAGATTTTTGCATTATAATTATACTGGAAGCTTAATATCAGAGTTCAATCATGAAGGCTTTAATAAATTTAAACTTGGCTCGGATTTTATAATATTCCAAAAACAAAATTTTCTTTTTTACAAACCGATATCTGATAATTATATAAAGCCTTTAAAAACCCAGAAAAAAACGATTAAACAGTTTTTTGTAATCGATCAAACCTTGTATATTTATGACGGTAAATTTCTTTACCACTACCAACTTTTAAAAAATTAAATTATGCACGTTGCAATCGCTGGAAATATTGGAGCAGGAAAAACTACTCTGACACAATTACTAGCCAAACATTATAAATGGGAAGCACAACTTGAGGATATCGTTGATAATCCCTATCTCGATGATTTTTACAACCAAATGGAACGATGGAGTTTTAATCTCCAAGTGTATTTCCTAAATAGCCGATTTAGACAGATTCTGCAAATACGGAAAAGTGGAAAAAATATTATTCAGGACAGGACTATTTACGAGGATGCTAATATTTTCGCTCCAAATCTTCACGCAATGGGTCTAATGACAAACAGGGATTTTGAAAACTATTCCTCACTCTTTGATTTGATGGAAAGTACTGTGCAATCTCCTGACCTGTTGATTTATCTTAGAAGTTCAATACCTAATTTAGTACACCACATTCACAAAAGAGGACGCGATTATGAAAACTCTATTTCTATTGATTATTTAAGTAGATTAAACGAGAGGTATGAAGCATGGATCCATGGTTATAACAAAGGAAAGTTGCTTATCATTGATGTTGATAATATTGACTTTGTTGAAAATAGTGAGGATTTAAAAAATATAATCGAGAAGATCGACTCAGAAATTAATCAATTAGCCTAATTGTCTAACTTAATGAAAAAAGCCCCTTTTTGGTAAGGGGCTTTTGAAAATTAATTAACGCTAATAAGTTCGACTTCAAATACTAAAGTTGAATTTGGAGGTATTGTTCTGCTTCCACTACTTCCATAACCCAATTCAGAAGGAATAACCATTCTAAATTTATCTCCAACTGACATTAACTGAAGACCTTCAGTCCACCCTGGAATCACTTGACTAACGCCAAATGTAGAAGGTTCTCCACGTTGCATAGAACTGTCAAATACAGTTCCATCAATTAACGTTCCAGTATAGTGTACAGTTACATTATCCTCAGCTACAGGAGAAACTGAACCTTCCCCTTTTTCTATAACCTCATATTGAAGTCCACTCTCTGTAATATTGACTCCTTTTTTCTTAGCATTTTTAGTCAAAAAGTCGATGTTTTCTTGCTTTGCAAGCTCAATTTTTTTCTGCTGAATTTCCCTCAAATAATTTTGAACAAACATTTGACTTTCCTGTTTTTGAGATTGTGAAATACTATCATTAAAAACTATATCAATTGATTTAGACATCTCACTAGAATCTAAAGAATCGACTCCAAGATCTTTTAAGGATGATCCAACATTAATACCAAGTTGATAACTAAATTCTTTAGTATTATTATCATAATTCTCTGAGTGGCCACCTAAAATTGGTGCAATAACTAAACCAATTAAACAAGTCAACTTTATGAGAATATTCATTGATGGCCCTGAGGTATCTTTGAATGGATCACCAACAGTATCACCTGTAACGGCAGCTTTATGAGCGTCAGACCCTTTATAAGTCATTTCGCCATTAATTTCAACACCTGCTTCAAATGATTTCTTCGCATTGTCCCAAGCACCACCAGCATTATTTTGAAAAATAGCCCATAAAACACCTGAAACAGTAACTCCGGCCATGTAACCCCCAAGCATCTCAGCAACTAATTTATGGTCTTCGGGATAAATTAAAATACCAATACCAACTATTAAAATTGGAAATCCAATTGTTAGTATACCAGGCATCAACATTTGTTTAAGGGAAGCTTTTGTTGATATATCAACACATTTATCGTACTCTGGCTTTCCAGTGCCTTTCATAATCCCAGGAATCTCTTTAAATTGTCTTCTGACTTCTTCAACCATTTCCATGGCAGCTTTACCGACGGAGCTCATAGCTAAAGCAGAAAAGACAACTGGAACCATTCCACCAACAAAAAGCATTGCCAGCACAGGGGCTTTAAAAATATTTATACCATCAATTTCTGTAAAGGTTACATAAGCTGCAAAAAGAGCTAAAGCAGTTAAAGCGGCAGACGCAATCGCGAATCCTTTGCCAGTAGCAGCTGTAGTATTACCTACCGAGTCTAAAATATCTGTTCGTTCTCTAACTATTGGATCTTGCTCACTCATTTCAGCAATACCGCCGGCATTATCAGCGATTGGTCCAAACGCATCGATAGCAAGCTGCATTGCAGTCGTTGCCATCATTGCTGATGCTGCCATTGCAACTCCATAAAATCCTGCAAGAGCGTAGGAGGCCCAAATAGCTAAAGCAAACAAAAGAACTGAAGAAAAAGTAGAGATCATCCCAGTAGCAAGTCCAGATATAATATTTGTTGCTGCACCTGTGCTAGATTGCTGAACTATATTTAAAATTGGTTTTTTACCTAAGCCTGTGTAATATTCAGTGAAAGAGGAAATAGCACCTCCAACAATCAAACCAACAATTGTAGCATAAAAAACTCTTAAGGAGGATATATCCATGATACCTTCTCCATAAAATTTCATTTGCATGGTTTCAGGAAGCATCCACGAAACTAAACCAAAACACGCTAGGCCTACCAACACAATTGATGTCCAGTTACCGATATTTAAAGCCTTTTGTACTTCAGATTCTTTTGCATCATTAGAACTAATCTTTACAAGAAATGTTCCTATTATTGAAATAATTATACCAGCTCCAGCAATAGCCATGGGTAGAAGGATTGGTCCAATACCTCCAAAGGCATCAGAAATACTACCACCCATATCTTTTATTATGTAATTACCTAAAACCATAGCTGCTAAAACAGTAGCCACATAAGATCCAAAAAGATCTGCTCCCATACCAGCAACATCACCAACGTTGTCGCCAACATTATCGGCTATTGTAGCTGGATTACGAGGATCGTCTTCAGGTATTCCTGCTTCAACTTTACCAACCAAATCTGCTCCTACATCCGCTGCTTTGGTGTAAATCCCGCCACCAACACGAGCGAATAAAGCTATGGATTCAGCTCCGAGGGAAAAGCCAGCTAATGTTTCCAAAACTATAGTCATTAACTCTCCCGGTGATCTCAGCTTGCCTGCATATTCTGCTGCAACCCATTCTCCATTCATAAACAATTGAAAGAAAATTATAAAAAATGCAGAAAGACCTAAAACTGCCAAACCTGCTACTCCAAGCCCCATCACAGTTCCGCCTCCAAAAGATATTTTGAGTGCTTGGGGTAAACTTGATTTTGCTGCTTGAGTTGTTCGAACATTTGTTTTTGTTGCAATTTTCATGCCTATATTCCCTGCGAAGGCTGAAAAAAATGCACCTACAACAAAAGCTATTATTATTAGATAATCAGTGCTTTCTACCACGCTAGCAACTCCAGCCAAGGCCAAACTTGACCCTAAAACAAAAAACGTCAATAATTTATATTCAGCTTTAAGAAAAGCAAGAGCACCTACATATATATGGTCTGAAATCTCTTTCATTTTACCATCTCCAGCATCTTGCTTTAATATTGAAATTCTCTTAATCCACATGTAAATTAAGCCTAAAACTGCAAGGGCTATTGGCAAATAGATAATTAAATCTTCCATAATTTTATTTTAAATAAATTTTTTGAGGCCACAAATGTAGTAAAATGATTAACAATAGAAAAACCTATTTACGTTCATGTTAAAATTTAATCGTAAAGAACTTTTTTTACAGCTTTTATAACATCCTCGCTGTTAGGAAGCCATTCCTTTATTAGAACAGGGGAATAAGGTGCAGGAGTGTCGGCAGTATTAATTTTTATTATGGGTGCATCCAAATAATCAAAAGCCTGCTCTTGAATTTGATAAGTAATTTCTGTTGAAATATTTCCAAATGGCCAAGATTCCTCTAGGATAACTAATCTGTTAGTTTTTTTTACAGATGAGATAACACTTTTTATGTCAAGAGGACGAACTGTTCTTAAATCAATTACCTCACAAGAAATTCCATCTTTTTTTAGACTTTCCGCAGCAGCATATGCTTCTTTAATTATTTTTCCAAAAGATACAATAGTAACGTCAGAGCCTATAATTTTTACATCTGCAACTCCAATAGGTAGAATGTACTCATCTTCTGGAACCTCACCCTTATCACCATACATTTGTTCACTTTCCATAAATATAACAGGATCGTCATCTCTAATAGCTGCTTTCAAAAGACCTTTAGCATCATATGGATTAGAAGGAACTATAACCTTTAAACCTGGGCAATTGGCAAACCAACTTTCGAAAGCTTGTGAGTGAGTAGCTGCTAGTTGCCCAGCTGACGCCGTTGGACCCCTAAATACTATAGGGCAATTAAATTGTCCTCCAGACATTTGCCGTATTTTAGCAGCATTATTAATAATTTGATCAATACCAACCAGCGAAAAATTAAATGTCATAAATTCAACAATTGGGCGATTACCTGTCATCGTTGAGCCAACAGCTATACCCGCAAATCCAAGTTCAGATATTGGTGTGTCAATAACTCGTTTATCTCCAAATTCATCAAGCATGCCTTTTGAAGCTTTATAAGCTCCATTATATTCGGCTACTTCTTCACCCATTAAATAGACGGTTTCATCGCGTCTCATTTCTTCGCTCATAGCCTCACACACGGCTTCTCTAAATTGTATTGTTTTCATAACCAGTCTGAATTTTAATTAAAATTGATAAAATTCTTTTGACAAAAATAATAATAAACAACGTAAATTTTGTCAACTATTCCAGAAAAAAATTGCTATGCGTGCATAGGAAATAAAATCTTTTTTTCGTAATTTTGATTAATAATTTTAATTAAGCTTTTTAATGAAAATTTTAGTCTGCATAAGCCATGTCCCTGATACAACTTCCAAAATAAATTTCAAGGAAAATAACACCGTGTTCGATAATAATGGAATTCAATATGTGATTAATCCGAATGACGAATTTGGATTAACCAGAGCAATTTGGTTCAAAGAAAAACAAGGTGCTACAGTTGATGTTATTAATGTTGGAGGACAAGAAACAGATCCAACATTGAGAAAAGCATTAGCTATTGGAGCAGATTCTGCAATTAGAATTAACACTTACCCTAAAGACGCATTTTCTGTAGCGGCTGAAATATCAAAAATTGCTATAGATAGAAATTATGACCTTATTATTGCCGGTAGAGAATCCATTGACTACAATGGGGGAATGGTCCCAGGAATGATTGCAGCAAACATTGGAGCTGGCTTTATAAATAATTGTATCTCAATAGAGATCAATAATTCTGATGTAAATGCGATTCGTGAAACAGATGGAGGAAAAGAAACATTATCAACTAATCTACCACTTGTTATAGGTAGTCAGAAGGGGCTGGTTGAAGAAAGTGATTTAAAAATCCCCAATATGCGAGGAATAATGATGGCTAGAAAAAAACCGTTTACTATTCTTGATCCGATAAACTCAAGCCATTACACAAGTTGCAGCTCGTTCGAAAAACCTGCATCCAAAAGTGCTGTGAAAATGATTGATTCAGAAAGAATTGATGATCTTATAAGTTTATTACATACAGAAGCAAAAGTGTTATGACAAAAAAAGCGTCAATATTAACATATATAGAATCCGAAAAGGGAATTGTAAAAAAAAGCTCGCTTGAAGTAGCATCATATGCGCGTGCACTTGCTGATTATACAAATTACTCCTTAGTAGCTGTTTTATTTAACACTAACGAAGATTCAGTTCTAAACGACTTCGGGATTGAAAAAATCATAAAAATTGATGGAGTTGGTGAGTTTAATAACGAAATTTATGCTGATTCATTAAAACAAGTAGCAGAAAAAGAAAATTCAAAAATTATTGTTTTGAGCAACAGCGCCAACAGCAAATATATTGCGCCAACTCTATCAGTAAATTTACGGGCAGGTTATGTCCCAAATGTGATAGAACTTCCAACATCGCTAAGCCCTTTCACGCTTAAGAGCAGCGTTTTTTCAAACAAAGCTTTTTCAAAAACTGAAATTAAAACTGATGTTAAGATAATTGGTCTTTCAAATAATGCATTCGGTTTGATTAAGAAGCCAAATAATGCGGCCAAGGAAGCTTTCGTTCCTCAAACTTTAAACCCTAAAATTAGTAGTAAATCTATTGATAAAGTTACAGATAAAGTATCGATAGCAGATGCTGAAATAGTTGTTTCAGGAGGACGCGGTCTCAAAGGTCCTGAAAACTGGAATCTAATTGAAGAACTAGCTAGTGTGTTGGGTGCTGCCACAGCTTGCTCAAAACCCGTTTCGGATTTAGGCTGGAGGCCTCACAGTGAGCATGTGGGCCAAACAGGAAAACCAGTTGCCTGTAATCTCTATTTTGCCATTGGTATCTCTGGTGCCATACAACATTTGGCAGGTGTAAATTCGTCAAAAGTAAAGGTAGTTATAAACACAGATCCAGATGCTCCATTCTTCAAAGCAGCAGATTATGGAATAGTAGGAGATGCTTTTGAAGTTGTCCCTAAATTAATTGAAAAATTAAAGGTATTTAAGTCAGAAGCCAATTGATTTGTAAAATAAATCTCGTAGAAGTTTGGTATTTTAGGAATTAAAATTTTTATTTGTCAATATAAACGATGAGTTTAATTCGATTAAATATAAAAGGAATTTCTTACAGCCAAACACAAAGTGGTGCCTATGCTCTTATAATGAGTGAAGAAAATGGTGAACGTAAATTACCAATAGTTATTGGAGCATTTGAAGCTCAATCTATAGCAATTGCCCTCGAAAAAGACATACGTCCGCCAAGACCATTAACACATGATTTGTTTAAAAACTTCGCTGACTGCTTTGGAGTAATTGTAAAACAAGTGATCATTCATAAATTAGTTGATGGAGTTTTCTACTCTTCTCTAATATGTGAAAACGACAGCAAAGAAGAAATTATTGATGCTAGAACAAGTGACGCAATTTCCCTTGCATTGCGTTTTTCAGCGCCTATTTTTACTTACAAAAACATATTAGAAAAAGCTGGAGTAATTTTAAATATTGATTCGGAAAAAGAAGTTGAAAAAAATGAAAAAGAACTAGTTCTCAAGGACAAAGCATTAAAGAAATCTAAGGCAGATATAAATGATGATTTTTTTAAAAAGAAATCAGTTTCTGAACTGAAAAATCTACTAAAAAAAGCTGTTCAAGAAGAAGATTATGAACTTGCTGTTAAATTGAGGGATGAAATTTCAAAAAGAAAATAAAAAATAATCTTACAGAAAGTAAATGAAAAAACTCTTGATATTATTTGGTTTAATATTCTGTCAAATTTCATTTGCCAGTGAGGCTTCAACTAAAATTATTGAAAGTGTGGGATTCAGCTTTGAAAGTATCTTTCGTGGTCTGCTAGGAATTATTGCCCTTATTGGAATTTCTATTTTGCTTAGTAATAATAGAAAAAAAATTAATTGGCGAACTGTATTATTTGGGCTAGTTGCCCAAATTATTTTAGCAATCGGAGTCTTAAAAATTGATTTCATTCAAAATATTTTCCGCTGGATCGGTAACCTTTTTTTAGCCATTCTCGATTTTACAATGAAAGGCACAGAATTTTTATTTGCATCTTTTTCAACAGGGAAAATTGAAAGTTCGTTGGATACTTTTGCTATTTCAATTTTACCAACGATTATCTTCTTTTCAGCACTAACATCGCTACTATTTTACTTAGGAATAATTCAAAAGATTGTAAAATGCCTGGCATGGCTTCTAACAAAAATATTACAGGTGTCAGGAGCTGAAAGTCTGAGTGTAGCAGGCAATATATTTTTAGGGCAAACTGAGTCTCCTCTAATGATAAAAGCTTATTTAGAAAAAATGAATCGGTCTGAAATTTTATTAGTTATGATTGGTGGAATGGCTACTGTTGCGGGAGGTGTATTAGCTGCATACATTGGCTTTTTAGGAGGCGAAAATGAGGCGCTACGCCAATTTTACGCAAAGCATTTATTAACTGCCTCAGTCATGGCAGCACCCGGTGCAATTGTAATCTCAAAAATTCTTTACCCTCAAACTGAAAAAATTAAAAACAAAGTGCAGATATCTCAAGAAAAAGTTGGAAGTAATATCTTAGACGCCATAGCTAACGGAACAACAGAGGGCCTAAAGCTAGCTTTCAACATTGGAGCAATGCTGCTGGTTTTTTTAGCGTTAATAGCTATGTTAAATGGCATTTTAGATTGGATAGGAAGTTTAGGAAGTTTAAATTTATGGATTCAAGATAATACAAATTATAAAAGTTTGTCATTAGAGTTTATTTTGGGTCATATTTTTGCTCCATTAATGTGGTTAATTGGAGTTGCTAAAGAAGACATTACTCTAATGGGACAGCTGCTCGGTATCAAACTCGCTGCAAGTGAGTTTATTGGTTATATTCAGTTAGCGGAGTTAAAAAATCCGCTTGAATTAATTCACTTAAAATATGAAAAATCAATCATAATGGCTACATACATGTTATGTGGCTTTGCAAACTTCGCTTCAATTGGAATTCAAGTAGGAGGTATAGGTTCATTAGCTCCTAATCAAAGAAAAACACTTTCTGAACTGGGTCTAAAAGCTTTAATTGGTGGGACAATAGCTTCTCTGCTTTCTGCAACAATTGCGGGTCTGATAATAGGATAAAACTACGTTAATAACTTTTCAAATTAATACTATTTTAAAATTCTTATTCATATTGTTATTAATTATTTTAGATAATATTTATGCACTCAAGTTATGAAGCAATACTTAGATTTAGTTAAATATGTTTTAGAAAATGGCAACGAGAAAGGAGATCGTACTGGGACTGGTACTAAGAGCGTATTTGGATACCAGATGCGTTTCAACTTGGCAAAAGGATTTCCAATGATTACTACCAAAAAACTTCACCTAAAATCTATAGTTTATGAATTGTTATGGTTTCTTAAAGGCGATACAAATATTAGTTATTTAACAGAAAACGGAGTGAGAATTTGGAACGAATGGGCTGATGAAAACGGAAACTTGGGCCCCGTTTACGGATATCAATGGCGAAATTGGAACGGAGATGAAATTGATCAAATTAAATTAATCATTCAAGCGCTAAAAACTGATCCAAATAGCCGAAGAATGTTGGTTTCAGCATGGAATCCCTCAGTTTTACCTGATACGTCATTATCCTTTTCTCAAAATGTTGCTAACGGAAAGGCAGCATTACCGCCGTGTCATGCTTTCTTTCAGTTTTATGTTCACGCTGGGAAACTCTCTTGCCAGTTATACCAAAGAAGTGCCGATATATTTTTGGGTGTCCCATTTAACATAGCCTCATATTCACTATTAACTCTTATGATAGCCCAGGTTTGTGATTTAGAACCTGGGGATTTCATACATACATTTGGTGATGCTCATATTTACAGCAATCATTTTGAACAGATGAAATTGCAATTAACCAGAGAACCCAGGAAATTACCAACTATTAAAATAAATAATAAGGTCAAAAATATATTTGACTTTAAATTTGAAGATTTTAAATTGATAAATTACAATCCACATCCTCACATCAAGGGCAAGGTTGCGGTATGATCTTGACTAGAAATTAATTATAACAATCGAGCTTTAAATCTATCTCAAGTTATGAAAAAACCCATTTTTACCATAATAGTAGCTGTTTCAGAAAATCAGGTGATCGGAAAAGACAATAATCTAATATGGGATTTAAAAAGAGATTTAAGCCGGTTTAAAAATCTGACTTCTGGTCACCACATTATAATGGGTAGAAAAACATTTGAAAGTTTCCAAAAGCCACTACCAAATAGAGTACATATTGTAATTACAAGACAAAAAAATTATCCTGCTCCATCAGGAGTGATAGTAGTTAATTCAGTAAAAGAAGCTATTGAATGTGTGGTTGATGATGATCAGCCATTCATTATTGGTGGTGGTGAAATCTATGAACAAGCTCTAAAATATGCTTCAGTAATTGAATTAACACTTGTGCACTCAACTTTTGTAGGTGACACCTTTTTTCCAAAAATTGATCACGAAAAATGGATAGAGGTCAATAGAGAAGATATATTTAAAGACGAAAACCACAACTATGACTTTAGTTTTATCACATATAAAAAAATAAACGTATAAATTATGAAAGCTTTTATTTTTCCTGGTCAAGGTTCACAATTCCCTGGAATGGCAAAATCTTTTTACGACAAATCTAAAAAAGCTAGAACTCTTTTCAATAATGCAAATGATATCTTAGGTTTTGAAATAACGAAAATAATGTTTGAAGGAAACGTATTAGAATTAAAACAAACTAATGTGACTCAACCTGCTATTTTTTTACACTCGGTTGTTTTAGCAAAAATTTTAGAAAATGACTTTAAGCCTGATATGGTTGCTGGACATTCGCTCGGCGAATTTTCTGCACTTGTGGCTAATAATTCTCTCGATTTTGAATGTGGGCTAAAACTTGTTGCTCAAAGAGCAAAAGCCATGCAAAAGGCTTGTGAATCAAATCAAGGAACAATGGCAGCTGTACTTGGTCTAGATAATTTAATTGTTGAGGAGGTTTGTGATAAACTAGATAATGTTGTGCCTGCAAATTATAATTGTCCAGGGCAATTAGTGATTTCTGGATCAGTCGATTCGATAAACAAAGCTTGTGAAATTTTAAAATCAAGAGGAGCTAGAAGAGCTTTAGTCCTTCCTGTGGGTGGAGCTTTTCACTCACCACTAATGGAACCTGCACGTGAGGAACTTGCAAATGCCATTAAAAAAACTGCTTTCAAAAATCCAATTTGCCCTATTTATCAAAATGTTTCAGGCAAAGCTGTAATTGATACTTTAGAAATAAAAGAAAATTTAATTGCTCAATTAACAGCTCCAGTAAGGTGGTCTCAATCCATTGAAAGAATGATAGCTGATGGTGCGAAGAGTTTTACAGAAGTTGGACCTGGAAAAGTTCTGCAAGGTATGGTTCGAAAAATCAATAATGATTTAACTACTTTTAATGCAATATATGATAACTAAAATGAAAAAAAAGCAAGTTTACATAGCGCTAATGATCTTCATTTGTTTTGGATTTGATCAATACACAAAAAAAATAGTTAGATTACAAATTGAACCCCAAATTGAGACTATACATAGCCAACTTCCTGGTAATTATAAATTTAACAGTAAAACTGAAATTTTTGGCAAACAACTCCAACTGATGAATGTTGAAAATGAAGGTGCTTTTCTTGGAATGGGAAGTGAGCTAAACCCAAGTATAAAAATAATTTTACTTCTAATTCTTCCAATTACAGTATTACTTTTTGTTTTATATTACCTATTCACTGATAAATCACTAAATACCATGAGTATAACTGGCCTGAGCCTAATCGTAGGTGGGGGATTTGCAAATTTATACGATCGCTATAGACACGGCTCCGTTACTGATTTTTTATATATGGAGTTTAGTGAAAATATCAAAACAGGAATATTCAATTTTGCGGACATGTGTGTGACTACAGGAATGATTTTAATCCTCATTGCGAGCTTCACAGAAAAATATCAAAAAAAAGCTGACTAAGAAAAATATTTTCTAATATTATCTGTGATATAATCAATTTGATCGTCCGACAGTTCAGTATGCATTGGAAGAGAAAAGACCTCGTCGGAGATTTGATTTGTTATTTTAAAATTAGACTCATCATATCTTTCGTCGCTGTAAGCTTTTTGTTTGTGTAGAGGTATTGGATAATATACCCCACAAGGTATGTCCTTAGAGTTCAAATATTTTACCAAGTTTTCTCTATTACCACCAATAAGCCTAATTGTGTATTGGTGAAAAACATGACAAGTGCAATTGCACCCCTTTTCTGGAATACCATTGTGACATTTTTTTAACGGTAAAACCAATTCCTTTGTATCTTTCAACCTTTCTGAATATTTATTCGCAGCAATTTGGCGTGCTTTATTATAATTATCTAAATGCGGTAACTTAGCGTTTAAAACAGCAGCTTGAATAGAGTCTAAGCGAGAATTTACTCCAACCACATCGTGATGATATCGTTTATACATCCCATGATTTACTATTCCCCTTATTTTGTAAGCCAACTCGTCGTCATTTGTAAAAATTGCTCCACCATCTCCATAACATCCCAAATTTTTTGATGGAAAAAAAGATGTAGCTGAAACATGTCCTATATTTCCAGATTTAACTTTTTTACCATCAGAAAAGAAGTATTCTGCTCCCATTGATTGAGCACAATCTTCAATAACAAATAATTTATGTTTTTCTGCAATATTCATTATTACCTCCATATTTGCACAAAGCCCAAATAAGTGAACAGGGACAATAGCTTTTGTCCTTGGTGTAATCGCTTTTTCAATTTCCTCAACGTTTATGGTAAATAAATTAGGACATACATCTATAAGCACAGGAGTAAGTCCCAAAAGCGCAATGGTCTCAACAGTAGAGGCAAAAGTAAAATCAGCTGTAATGACCTCATCACCTGGTTTTAAACCCAAACCCATCATAGCAATTTGGAGTGCATCAGTACCATTAGCGCAGGGAATAACGTGATTAACACCTAAATAGCTTTCAAGATTTAGCTGAAACTCCTTTACAATTGGACCATTGATAAATGCAGAGGATTCTAAGATTTGATTTATAGAACTACCAATTTCAGATTTAATCTTCTGATATTGGCCACCCAGGTCAACCATTTGTATTTTTTTCATATTGCCTGTGGATATAACTTTACAACAATTGATTAACAAAAATACAAAATTAGAAGAGCGCAAATACCAAAATTAGTATAAACAATGTATTTTTGTCCAAAACGTAATTAATTGTTTACAATTTATAATTTTATAATTCAGGTCATAAGTGTTTTAATTATTCCATTAGCTTTAATTAGTAAAAAAATAAAAAAAGGAGTTGTTGGGAGAGAAAAAACTTTTGAATTTTTAAAATCATGTATTGAACCTAAAGATCAGATCTTTTGGTTTCACTGCGCTTCATTAGGCGAATATGAACAAGGTTTACCTGTTTTTAAATTTTTTAAAAAAAAATATCCCAAAGTTAAAATAGTCCTTTCCTTTTTTTCACCCTCTGGATATGAAGTAAAAAAAGATAATTATTTAACTCCATTAACAGTCTATCTGCCCTTGGATACAAAAAAAAATGCAATTAATTTCATAAAAATTTTGAACCCAAAAATGGTCGTTTTCGTAAAATATGATCTTTGGCCGAACTATTTAAAAATACTCAACAATTGTGATGCTAAAGTTTTTTTAATATCAGCATTATTTAGACCTAACCATTATTTTTTTAAGTGGTATGGTAAGCTCTTAAGTAAAGTACTGCTATCTTTTGATCAGATTTTCACTCAAGATGAAGACTCAAAAAAGCTACTTAAATCACTTGGAATAAGCAAAGTATCTGTTTGCGGTGACACTCGTTACGACCGTGTATTAAAACAGCTAGAAAAAAAAGTAAATTTTGAATCTATTGAAAAGTTTATTGACAAAAAAACCTGTTTGATTGCTGGAAGTACCTGGCAACAAGACCATCAACTATTGATTCAATACATAAACAAAAATCCTAATAAAATAAAGCTTATTATAGCGCCCCATGAAATTAATTATAAAGAAATAATCAAACTAAAAAATAAATTTAAAAATACAGCTGAGCTTTACTCAAATTTTGATAATAAATCTGTTTACCAAAAGGAGACTTTGGTTGTTGATTGTATTGGTATTTTAAAACAATTATATAAATATGCAAATATCGCTTACGTAGGCGGTGGTATGGGAAATAATGGCCTTCACAATTCGTTGGAACCAGCTGTTTATGGAATTCCAATAATAATTGGAAAGAATTACAAAAAATTCCCTGAAGCTGTCGATATGATTAGCAATGGTGGAATGAAAAGTGTAAGGAATTACAAGGAATTTCAAAATTGTTTAAATTATTTTATTGACAATAAAAAAATTCGTCAAGAGTGCGGTAATAAAAACAAAGAATTTATTGAGGCTAATAAAGGGTCGACTCAAATTATTAGTAAAAAAATTGAAGAGTTCTTAAAAAACTAATTTCGTTTATAAACTTTAACATAGTCAATTATAAACTCCTGGGGAAATATACTATCATCAATTTCAAATCCTCCAAATCTTCCACCAATTGCTAAATTTAAAATTAGATAAAAAGGCTTGTCAAAAGGCCAAATCTCATCTGTTTTTGTTTCTGGTAAAAAGCTGTAAACAATATTGTTGTCAATTAAAAAATTTATTCGATTTGCGTTCCAATCTATTGAATAGATATGAAAATCATTTTCAATGTTTTTTAAATTTATGACCTTAGTGTTTTTTGAATTACCGTAACTATCACTTGTATGAACGGTTGTATGAATTTCACTTGGATTCTTACCAACATATTCCATAACATCAATTTCGCCGCAAGCTGGCCACGGAGTTTCATCAATATCGAATCCCAACATCCAAATAGCTGGCCAAACACCTTTCCCCTTTGGTAATTTTGCTCTTACTTCAACGGTTCCGTATTGAAATTCTATTTTATCTTTAGTGTTTAATCGACCAGAAAAATATGTCTGATCTTCTTTAGTGGCCTTAATTATTAATTTATTATTTTCAATTAAAATATTGTTCTTAGTATATATTTGAGATTCTAGATTACCCCACCCACAAAGTTCAGGGCATCCATCTCCTAATTCATAATTCCAATAATTTAAATCAATAGAAGAGTTGCTGAAATCATCAAAAAAAATTAATGATTCTTGACTTTTTAAAGACTCAGTACTTTGAATTAAAAAAAATAAAAAGACGAATATTTTCCTAATGATAATCAATATTCAAAATCACATTACAAACAACTATTGATAAACTCTAATATAGTCGACTTCCATAGCATCAATGTAACCCTCGTTCAAGTTGGGATCAATTTCACCGCCATTAGTACCCCCCATCGCCACATTAAAAATGAAGAAAAAATCTTCATTAAAAGGAAAATATGGTTCCGCGCCATTGATGTTCATTGAAAAAAATTCATTACCATCTAGGTAAGTTCTAATACTTGACGGAGTCCATTCCATTGCATACACATGAAAATCTGTAGAAGTTGTATTGGTCACATCTAATCCATACTCTGCTCTATTGCCATTAGCTAATTTCCAATGTAAAGTTGATTGAACTTTTGATTTATTTTGAAACTGTTCCATGATATCTATTTCACCACATTGAGGCCAACCAACTTCAGGATAGTTAGCACCTAACATCCACAAAGCCGGCCAACTGCCTTGCACAGAAGGTAATTTTGCTCGAATTTCAACACGGCCATACTTAAACTCATATTTATCCTGGGTCTTTATGCGTGCTGAAGTAAAGTTACCGTCAGACCCCTTGATAACTTTAATTTTCAGAATGCCGGCTTCTCTCCTCACATTGTTTGAGCTTGATGTATATATTTGTACTTCTTGGTTTCCCCAACCACCACCACCAGTCTCGGTTGTCCATTTAGAGCTATCTATTGGACCTGTACCATCAAAGTTATCAAACCATACAAGAATATCATTATTACCAGAACCCCCATTACCTTCAACATAAATTGAAAGATTTATAATTTTAGAAATTGATGTCCCGTCTTCTGAGTAAGCATAGACGTAAAATGGGAATTGATTTAAACCTTGCTCAGTAAGCGTGAATGAAAAATTTCCATCTGAATTTTGTGTTTCATCTCCCGTATTACCAATTCTAAATCCATAATTTACTGCATTATCCGCTAAAGCTGAGCCAAAAAAGACACCTGAACCATCTCCATTTTCATTATCATTATCTTGACCTTGTATAGTAAGATTTACAATTAAGTTTGAAACGCCATTACAATCACATCCCTGAAAGTTATTTATAGACGAAACTTCACTTATTGATAGATCGGTTGCAGGTTGGTTAATTGTACTATCAAAAAAATAACAACCATCATCGCTACCCCAGTTAAGATTAGAACTTGTATTCGGAGTTCCATAATTTTGATCAAACTGAGTTTGATCAAAATAAAGATCTTGAGTATTATCTGAACATGCCAAAAATTTATAAACAACATCGTTTTGTTGGCTGTTTGATGATGAATCTCCACCAGATGAACAAGAAATAATACAAGTCAAAGATGAAATTAGGAATAATATATTTAGGCCAATATTTTTCTGCATATGATTCTATTTATTCAGACACCAAAATAAACCACCAAGTAAATTCAGCAGCACCGTCCAGTGTTTTTAAATATAATTCATTGTCATTGTAGTCCCAAATTTCATAAACATGATCTCCCCCAGTATAATAAGTGAAGAACATCTTTCCACTAAGATTAATAGAAATTTGTCCAGGGTCAGTTATTACCCAGTTTTCAGTGTAGTCTGCATACTCATAATTAAGTATATCAGCTCCGTCAATTGATCCCGTTCCATTATCGCCTAAATCTGCATGGACTTGTGCTGTTCTTCCAAAAATATTTCCATTTGTAACGTGATTGATAGTTCCATCTGAATTAATAATCCAACGATCATCGTATGTTCCAACTCCCGTTTTCTCTTCAGGACCTGCGCCATACCATTCGCATGGGATTAGGCCTCCTGGAGGACCTAAGCCGAAATGATTTTGTACATCTGATTTCACACGCCATGTTTTGGAACTTCCGCCAGTAAGAGCTTCAACAAGATCAGCTGGAGGTGCATATGTAGCTAAGACTTCAACTGATAATGCAGTTGAAGTAGAATTACCAGCAGTACCACTTGCAATGACAATAACTTCATATGAATTTACTCCAACAGTGTAGAACGTATGCTCTAAAATTCCTGAAGTTGTTACCGCAACTGACTCTCCTTCTATAATAAATTCATAAGAAATTGCATTTTCTGCAGACGCGGTGAAATACACTACACCAGTACCGTCACCATTTGGATTTTCAATGCTAGATCCAACTATTTCAACATTGACTTGCAAATTAGTGGGAGAAGTTATGGGGCCAAATTCGTAACTATCTTCTTCACAAGCAGTAAATACAATCATAAAAAGTGTAAGAAGTGATAAATATTTTAAATTTTTCATATAATTTATTTTTTTAAAATTTACTTTTTGAGAATAAGTTATTCAATTAGTAATGCAACGTTATCTAGGTTAACAACTCCAGTATCAGCTCCTAAATCAAATAAAACCCTAGCTTGTGGGTTACCAAAACCAATCGCCTCAAAAGTGTAACTGTATGTCGTTCGAGTGGTTGTAATACTAGTCGTTTCAGCTACATTAGTCCATGGATCGGCACTCAAACCTATACCTGCAATAATATCTCTGTTAGTGTCTGACCACGCATCGAATATTAATGTATAAGTCTCTCCGTTAATGAGCTCAACAAATTGACTTGTGTTTACCTCCCAAGGATTTCCTGCAGAATTAACATTAACCGAATAATGCGTATTACCATCGCTGTCAACAACAACTGGTGCAGCTGAACTTGGATCTACTCCAATTAACCAAAACTCACTTCCTAATTCAAAATCTCCATTAACTAAAAGACCGTCATCGAAAGCATTAGTTGGTTCTTTATAAAAATAAAAATTATCTATGTAAACAGTTGACGCGACTCCATCCGAATCTATTAATAGTTGGGTTATTTTTTCTTTGTTAGATAAATCTCCTCCGTCAAAACCTGTCATGTCTATATCAATTGATTGCCAAGAACCACTGACTGTATTACCTAGCGACTCGATGTCCTCTCCTCCATCTATGGTATTAACAATTTTAACCATTAATTCATTGGTAATACCGTCTGGCACCCAATAGTCGATGTGCATCATTTCCATCTGCGAAAGATCAATACCTTGAGAATAGTTAGTAACAATACCTACAAAATCAATGTTGGAAAATTGCCATACATTGTCTGATCCAATAATTGTTGCATTAAAATCACTAGAAGACCAACTTGTTGGAAGTTCATCGAGTGTAACATTAGAGTAAGCATCACTGAAAATAGAAACTACATCTTCTGGTTGTCTAGGTTGAGGAGTTGGAGCAGATTCAGTCGGTGCAAGAATTTCTGTTACTTCATAATTCTCCTCAACATAAGTTAGAGTTTCAATGGCAGCACCTAAAACTACTATTGTAATATCATAAAATCCAGCTTCATTGTACTGAACAATGGCTGTTTCACCAATATTTGCTGTAACAGGGTCTATGACTCCTGTCTCCCCCGAGTAGACCTCAAAGTATACGGCAAAATCAGCACTTACAGTCACATTAACTTGCTTTGATACAAAAGGATCATTTTCAATATTTACTGAAATATTTGTTGGGGCCTGAAATGATACAACTAATTCTTTACTTATTAAAGAAGAAAGACCCGTAACCCCATATGCTGTTGCAGAAACTGTATAGGTTCCTTCCTCATAAACATGAGTTACACTTTCTCCATTTTCGATAGAAACAGGTTCCTCTGTTCCATCTCCAAAATCAATATCAAAAACTACTACTCCCTCTCCTAAGGGGGTTATTGTTACTAACCCTGTGTTGTCCTGTGTAACATGAAATTGCATATCAAGCTCAGAAGGTGCTGAAGCGCTATTGAGAAAATCTATATTTTTTTCGTCATCAGCACATGTAAAAACTGTCATTGCAATCAAACATAAACCAATTGTATATCTTATCATATTCATCATTGTTTTTTTTTAATAATTTGGATTTTGGTTCCAATTACCCGCAGAAAACTGAATTTCTTCAAAAGGAATTGGGAAGACATCGTGTTTACCTGAAACAAATCCATCAATAGCATCGGAAGCTCTTCCAGTTCTAACTAAATCAAAAAAGCGATGACCTTCTCCCATAAGTTCTAATCGCCTTTCTTCATAAATGGCATCAGTTAAAGAAGATCCACTCAATGTAATATTACTATTACTATTTCCAAAGGCACGCTCTCTTACTAAATTCAAGTATTCCTGTGCTCTTGTGTCATCAATACCTCCACGATTCAAAGCTTCAGCTGCCATTAATAATACATCCGCATAACGGATAGATCTATAATTATTTGGATTTGTTAGATTTTGATCTCCAATGTTTTGATCACCTTTTCTAGGTAAATATTTTCGATTATAATATCCTGTATGCTCATACCCTTCAACGTATCCAGCACCTGTTGAACTTGCCCAAGCTACTATATCAAGAATTGCCACATCCCGCCTTAAATCTCCTGGGGAATAAGCTTCATAAGCTTCTTGAACTGGAACATTGAAGCTGTAGCCTGAATCATATACAGGTCCAGTGTGATTTCTAATTCCCATGAACCCAACAGCAACATTTCCTTCGCTACATTGTAAACAACCAAATCCAGCACCCTCTCCGTCTGTATACTGAACTTCAAACACTGATCCTACGCCATTTTCACCTTGATGTTCAAAAATTTCACCATAATTAGCAGATAATTGGTAAGGCCCATTGTTGATAAGGTTTTCCAAAATATTTGCAGCTTCATTAAATTTGTCTTGGTATAAATAAGCCTTTCCTAAAAGTGCTTGAGCTGCACCCTTGGTGACTCTACCTATTTGAGGGGCAGAATATTCAAGGTTATTTACAGCGTGAATTAAGTCAGTTTCGATTAAGGCATATACTTCATCAACCGAATATCTAGGCACTAAAGTTTCATCTCCAGGAGAGAATCTTTTACCTTGACCTAGAAGTGCGTTTTCATATTCTTTAATTGGAATTCCACCAAACCATTTTATAAGTTCAAAATGAAAATAAGCCCTTAAAAAACGAACCTCAGCTACCATACCTTCTCGGCCTGGAAAGTCTGTTTTGTCCTGAAACTCTAAGAAATAATTTACTCTTTTTATTCCAGCAAACATCCAATTCCAAACATCTCTTAGATTACTATTCACAGGCGTATGAGTCATGTCATCAATTTGCTGGAAACCAATAACATCAGTAGCACTTTCTCCACCACAAAGGGTGTTATCAGAAGCAATTTCACCTAGAAGATTATTGACATAGGTGGCTTGAAGAAGATCATAAGCTCCAACAAGCGCTAAATAATAATCATCCTCAGAATTAAAATAGTTTTCAGAGTCAATTAAATAATTTTGTTCCTGATCGAGATACTCATCTTCACAAGATAAGAAACTTAATGACACCACTAATCCAAAGATTACTTTTAATATGTTGTTATTTATTTTTTTCATTGTACTGTATTTTAAAATGAAATATTAAGTCCTACTAAATATTGTCGTGTCACTGGATAAAAACCAGGATCAATACCTCCTCCGATTGCATTTCCCGATGTAGCCGCAGGATCAAAACCTTTGTAATTAGAAAAAGTAAAGGCATTATTAACTGATACATACGCTCTAAACTTGGAAATTCCAACATCCTCTGGAATTGGGAAACTGTATCCAAGTTGTAAATTCTGTATACGTAAAAAAGATGCATCTTCAACAAAAAAATCTGAAAAAAGCTTATTCGAAGTTGCTCCAACTGTAGCCCTCGGAACTTCATTGCTTGTGCCGGGCCCAGTCCATCTGTCAAGATAATAGTCAAGTCTATTTACATTGGGTTGATCTCTTTCATAATTACGAACCATATCCTTACCAAGTTCAGCATAAGCATATGCAGAAAAATCAAAATCTTTGTATTCAATCGCCAAATTGAAGCCCATTATATAATCTGGGAGAGGCTTACCAATAAAAGTTCTGTCATTAGCATCAATTATACCATCAGAATTCACATCAACAAAACGTAAGTCACCTGGTTGTGCAGTATTACCTAAACCAGATTGCGAGGGATGTGAATCGACCTCAGACTGGCTTTGAAAAATTCCGTCAGTTTTAAGTCCATAAAAGTAACCTATAGGTTGACCCACTTCCATGCGAGATGGGGCAAGTTGACCAATTCCAAATGATCCACCTTCCAAAGCTACATCAGAATTAATTGAAATCACCTCGCCATCAAGTTGAGTTATGTTGTAGCCAAATTGATAAGAAAGGTCTTTATTAACTTGATCTTTGTAATTAATCATTAGTTCAAATCCTTTAGTTCTGGTTGTACCAGCATTTACAACAGGAGTCCCTGATCCCGGAGCCGAAGCCCCTAAAATTCCTGAAAAAGGTAAACCAGGAATGAGAAGATCTATTCTGTCCTCAGAAAAATAGTCTGCTACAATATCTAGCTTGCGATCAAAAAGCTGTAAATCAAGCCCTACATCCAATTTCTCAGCAGTTTCCCAAGAAGCAACTGCATTAGGAAGTGGGCCTAAAGCTGTTCCATTTGTGAGCAAATTATCAAAAACATAAGTAGCTTCTCCACTTAAAGTGGCTCTATACAAATCATTACCAACAAGATTACCCAAAGTACCATAACTTGCTCTTAGTTTCAAAAAATTTATAAAATCAATATTTTGAAAAAATTCTTCGTCGGAAACTTTCCACCCTGCTGTTATAGACTTAAATTGATCAACTCTGTAATCCCTGTCAAATGCGGAAGAAGCATCTCGCCTTAACATTGCAGATAACAAGTATTTACCTTTATAGTCATATTCAAATCTGGTAAAATAAGACAATAGTCTATTGTCATATGTATAAGAACCTGTTTCCCTTGCGTCGCTTGTTCCTGTAGTTAAGGCAATATCTGCAAATTCCCAAGAATTATTAGGAACATCAAAACCTGTAGCAAACAAACCATCACCCCAATCTTTAGTTACAGCCATACCAAATGTTAACTCAGCATTATGGTTCTCAAAAAAAGTGTTCTTATAATTAATAAATGTGTCCCACGTGTATGAATTATACTGTTGCTTATTTTGACTCACAGTACTTCTATCAGTGTTAAACACCTTGCCTGCACCATAATTCACAATAGGTGAAAAAGATTTTCCTTTGTCGCTGTAGGATTTAAAACCAATCCTTGTCGTAGCAGTTAAGCCGTCATAAACTTTGTAATCTAATTGAAAGTTACCTTCAACACTATTACCAAAGTAAGAGTTGTAGGTGTCTCTAATCTGCGAAAATGGATTTATAATTTCATTTCCAAACAATCCTCCTAAATCTTCTTGATTTAAACTAAATAAGGGTGAATAACTGATGGCATTGAACAGGACAGAACCTAATCCAGATTCATTGATAGTTTTTCTTTTGTTCGCAAAATAATTAAGATTTAATGAAGATTTTAGCCTATCATTTATGTCCACAGATAAACTTAACTTAACATTATCTCTTACAAAGTTAGATTTGTCCTTTGCAATAATTCCGTCTTGAGTTAAATGAGAAGCGCCTAAGTAGTAGGTTACACTTTCAGTCCCTCCTGATAGGCTAACATTATGATTTGTCATCCAAGCTGAACTAAATAAATTGTCTTGCCAATTTGTATTATTCCCCAGCTCATTGAGGTTGGGATATGGTAAAGTTTGCCCATTTGCCGCATAACTCTCGTTTATAATTGCTGCATACTCTATATTATTTAATAAAGAAAGTTTTTTTGAAGTTTCTTGTGTGCCTGAGTAAACATTGTAAGAAACCTTTGGTGAAGAATTTTTAGAACCTTTTTTTGTAGTGACCAAAATAACCCCATTCGCTCCCTCAATACCATAAATTGCTGCCTGTGCATCCTTCAATACAGTTAAAGACTCAATGTCGTCTGGATTAATACTGTTCAAGGATGCTATGTATCCGTCAACCACTACAAGTGGATCATTGTCAGAATTACTACTAATACCTCGTACCAAAACCCTAAAACCACTACCAGGTGATCCAGATGATGTCGTCACTGATACGCCTGAAGCTCTCCCTTGCAAAGCTTGTGCCACATCAACTGGTTTAAGTTTTTCAATTGTTTCTGAGTTAACCATTGAAACGGACCCCGTTAAATCTTTTTTATTTTTAGAACCATAGCCAATTAGAATAACTTCATCTAAAGATTCATTGTCTTCTACTAACAACACCGTCATTTGAGACGATGCAGGCATTTCTTGAGTTTTATAACCAACATAGGTAAAAACCAATATGGAACTGGATGAAACGCTGCTTAAATTGAAAGCTCCATCAAAATCAGTAATTGTACCATTGGTTGTATTTTTCACTAAAATATTTACACCTGGTAAAGGCATATTGTCGGCGCCTGATTTGACTGTTCCTGAAACTGAAAATGTTTGTGAATAGGCAAAAGAAGTGCACAGTGTAGTTATAAAAAAGGAATAAATTATTCTTTTCATAAAATTTAGTTTGTAATTAAACTGTGTTAAATTTTTCTTAAAAATTTGAGTTCTTAAATATAGTAAACTTATATCAATTGTGATGAACAAATTAATTATTCCTTTTATATTTGCTGTTTAAATATGAATCCATGAGAATAATAATAAATATTGTATTAATTTTATCGCTCTCTTTTCTTTCCCTAAGTGCTCAAAATGATAATGGAAATTGGTTAATGTATTTTGGCACAAATAAAATCAATAAAAAATTCAGCCTGCATACAGAAGCCCAATACAGAAATCACACGATAAGTCCAACAAACATTGAACAGCTTTTGCTAAGAACAGGGCTAAATTATCATTTTAAACCAAATGCATTTGCTACTCTGGGTTATGCACATATTGGTAACCATTTATATGAATCTGAAAGAACAAGTCCAGAAACTGAAGAACACAGGATATGGCAACAATTCTTAACAACAAGTTTTTTGGGTATAGTAAAATTTGAGCACAGGTATCGTTTCGAGCAAAGATTCATAGAGGAAAACTTTAAAACTCGTTTTCGTTACAGGTTAATGTTGTTTTTACCCTTAAATAGTCAAAAAATTGAAAAAGGCACGACATATTTGGGGATTTACAATGAACTTTTTGTAAATGGAGAAAAAACTTTTTTTGATCGCAATAGACTATATGGAGGTGTTGGTTATAAATATGCCAATAATATAGATTTCCAATTTGGTTTGTTAAGGCAAGAAACACAATCAATAGCTAAAACATTTTTACAATTTGGTATAATTTTTAACACCAATTTAATAGCAGAGAATTGATAAAAAATATTATAACTTTTAATAAAAATTAAATATCTTGCATAACTAATTTTTAACACAAATTAAATTAAAATCATGATTACAAAAGACCAAGTTTTGGAAGCACAAGAAAAATGGGGAAGCGGAGTAGTAAAAATTGGTTCGCTAAAGCATAATAGATCTGAATGTGAGGCTTTTGCTAGCTCATTTCTTGATGAAAGATATGCATTTGGATTAGGAACAGTCATTTTTAAACCAACTAAATGTGAATTTGAGCAATTTAGACCAACTAAATCTCAAGCTCAATCTTATTTTATTGCTGGAGATAATAGAGCATGTGACGAGGACAAAGGTTTTGCAATTCAACCATGGACTAAAGTTAGATTCGAAAACGCTGGAATAATTCTTGAAGAAAAAAGAGCTATCGCAATGGGCAATTACTTTTTTACTGACCTAGATGGCAATGAAGCGAAAGTAGAATATACATTTGGTTATAAACTGGTTGGTGATGAATTAAAAATAGATTTACACCACTCCTCATTTCCTTATAAACATTAAACTATAAAACAGTATTTAGTTTAAGCAAATACCTACAGGCTAATAGAGTAGTATTTAATATACCTCCAAGTCCTGTTTTTTTACAATAAATCTTAAAGCTAAATCACCCAAACCTAATCCCTCTTCGGTATATTCCCAAGGTCCGTGCCCCTTTTTATTTAAAGGATAGATGATGTAGGGAGCCCCTGTTTTTTTATATACTCCTTGTAGCTCTAAAGCGCGATTGAAGGGAACTACATCATCATCTGTTCCGTGAGCTATAAAAATTGCTGGATTATTTTTATTAAATAATTCTTTTTTGTGCAAAATGTTTATTGCATCAATAGCTGATTTGCTTCCCCAAAAATCTAAAATCGTTTTGACTTCAAAACTAGTATTTAAATTAGTTGTTAAAAGAGTATTATCATCTTTTATACTAAGTTCACTTTTATAATCATCATTTTCCGAAATACCCACAGCTATTGCAGAAACAGCCCCCGCAGAACCACCTCCAATGGTAATATAATTTGGATTTACTCCAAGCTTATTTTTATTTGCTACAATCCACCTGACAGCTGCCTTAGCGTCCCGAATTGCAGGATAGACTGCTTTATGTTGATTCCTTTTATCAGGGGGAGAATTAGCATCAACAAAATCATTCCATTCGCCCGGAATTTTTCCATAATCTTTCATTAATCGATAATTAATATTAAAAACAACCCAGCCTCTGCTGCTAAAGAAATTTGAAAGTTCAATAAATGGAGGTTTACTTTTACTGCCATTTTTAAAACCTCCGCCATGAATTAGAACCAAAATTGGTCTGTTTTTAAAATCATTTTTAGGAGTATATACGTCTAGCGTTAAGGGTATTTTTCTTGGATTTGTCATTTCAAAAGAATCATGACCCAAACCAAATCCATAAATTAAATCTGTTTCAATGTCAACATCATATGTCGCTTTTAGATACACATTTGCTATTGAATCTTTTGCAGTTGTACTTTGAGAGCCTAGAAAGAAGTTAAAGCACAAAAAAGATGTGATCAGAAAGTTTCTCATTTATTAAGGCCTATTTTACTAAAGACAGTTAGGGGAAATAATGAACTTTTGATTCGCCTCAAAAATTACATTTTTAACAAATCTAAACGCTAACTCTTTTGGAAATGAAAATGATTGAAAGTGAACATATCAACATTAATGTTGCAGGAAAAAATTTATGGATTTCATCTGAAACTTTGAAATGCATAAATACTGCTCCTAACATTAATGTTGCAATTACTAACGCGCAGGGTATTATAAATTTCTTATAAATTAAGCCTAATAAAAGACCTAAAGCTGCTAATATTTTTAATCCACCTATGATATACATTATGTTTTCATTTAAGCCGTAAACAAGAAACTCATCAAGCATAGTTGTAGCATTTTCCCCTCTGAAAATTGTTGGCATATCTAATCTCCATGTCCAGGCGCTTAATACAACTATCGAGACAGTTAATATTAAAATTTGCTTTAAATATTTCATTTTGTAAGATTTTTTGACTCAATAAATATAAATAAATTAATCAATAAATATGATAAAGCAGGAAGAGATTGTAAAAAATCATCCCCAATATAAATACGAGTACCCAAAGCTCCACCCATTAACAGCGCCAAGAACAATGAAGAAATCAATTTTAACTTATTGTAATAAAGACCCAAAATTAAACAAACACCAAAAATAATTTGAGAAGATCCGATTGGATACCTAAAATTTTCAAATCCGTACCTGATAAATTCCTCGTCATAAAAAGGAAGAACAAGCGACATCAACCCATAAATGATATGTGATATTCCAGAAAATAGGGTCAAAAATAAGATTGTTAGCTTTCTCATGTACTAAGCTAATATAGTCAAAAAGAGCAAATACAAGGATATTTATAATCTGTAATGATTGTTCAAAATTTTATATATTTAAAAAAAATTGATATCAAAAAATTATATTTAATACTACTAGCCTCTCTCTTATTTAATTGTTCTGTTCAAAAAAAATACATCGAACACAATAAATATTTTGAAAAGGACATTCAAATACTCGAAAGCAAAAAAGAATATAAAATCCTGGAAGATTATGTTTTATTTATTGGAAGCTCTAGCATCCGTAGATGGGATACAGCTGTTGACGATTTAAAACCGTATCAGCCAATTTTAAGAGGCTATGGGGGTGCACATTATTATGACCTTATACATTTTATCGAACGCTTAGTTAAAGGACATGATAAAGCAAATGCCATCCTTCTTTTTGTTGCTAACGATATTAGGGGTTATTCATTAAGGCCAAACCACAAAGATTTGAGTCCCAAAGAAATTAAGCGTCTTTTTAAGTTTGTTCATAAAAAAATTAGAAATAAGTTAGGTAAGAAAATTCCGGTTCTTGTCATTGAAACCACCCCTACGGCTAAGAGATGGAACGTGTGGCCTCAAATTGCTGAAGCAAATAAACTTATAAAACAATACACCAAAAAGAAACAAAATTCATATTTTATAGATACTAGAGACTTTTACCTTGATGAGAGTGGATTACCGATTGAAAATTACTTTATTGAAGATAAACTTCACTTAAATTCAGATGGTTACAAGCTGTGGGGGCAAATAATAAAAGAAAAATTAAATCAAGTTGGGGTTTTAATTAATAATTTTTAATCATGTCATTATTTTATCGAAGAGCATTTACCATTTTTCTTTTTTTTATTTCGATTAATAGCTTGAGCTCTCAAAATAAATACAGGAAATGGATTGAAAAAAAACAATTTCAAAGAGCTGAAAGAAATCTTGATGAAGACCTAAAAAAATCAAATAGTAGACTTGAATTTTTGGACATATATTACGGATATTCCTATTTGTACAATGATCGTGGATATCACAACTATAATACTAAAACTGCTTATGATTATATCATAGAGAGTGAAAGTGTTTACTTCAGTGCAAAAGGTGATTATGAAAAAAAATTAGCTAGAAGAGATATAAATGATGTTCATTTTTCTAATCAAATAAATCGTGTATGTAACAATGCTTTCGATGACTATAAATTGATTGATTCTGTAAAAACTTACAATTATTTTCTGGACAATTACCAAAGAATGACAATTGAAATTAAATCAAAAACAATAGAGCTTAGAAATAAAAAAGCATTTTCAAATGCCAAACAAATCAATTCTGAAGAGGGATACATTAATTTCTTAAATAATTTTTCTAATTCCAAATATTATAACGAAGCTATAAGTCTTAGAAATCAAAGAGCATTCGATAAGGCCGAAAATTCAAATTCAATTGAATCGTTTGAAAACTTTTTAAAAAAATATCCAAATGCACAGCAAAAAAATATTGCTACGACGCGGCTTCATAAATTATCTTTTGAAAAGGCAAAATCCATAAACAGTTCTAAAGCATTGCTAGATTTCTACAACAAATATCCAAATAGCACTCAGTCTAGTGAAGCTTACAATCTTTACGAACAACTACAGTTTAATGAAAATACATCAATGAATTCATGGGTTAGCTACAAGAAATTTTTTGAAAATTTTGGAAGCAACTCTATAAGATTTCGTGCATTAGATTCCATATATAAAATAGCAGTTAAGACAAAACGTGTAAATGGCCTTGAATATTTATTCCAAAAAGATAATAATAAGTTTTTCAATATATCAAACTTTAAGCTTTACTATGAGTGGATTTCTTCTGATGGAGAGCTTTCTACTTTGGAAAAGTTTGTGGAGAAATTTCCATCAGCATACAGCCAAATAGAATCATTTGATAATGACTTAGAAACCGCCAAGGAAGCATTTGATTTGTATCTTACTAGCTCAATATATTCAACGCAGAGAAATGTTACAATGGACGAAAATGATGAAATGAATAAAAGACTAGTAAGAGAGGGAGCTAAATCAGGATCTGTGCAAATGTCATTGTCATGGAATAATTATAACGATATGGATCTGCATTGCATAGGCCCCATTGGAGAAGAAATTTATTTCAGAAATAAAAACTCATCAACGGGGGGTGAGTTAGATGTTGATATGAACGCAGGTGGACAGAAATCATTAGAACCTGTAGAGAACATATATTGGGCTGACGGTAACGCCCCTACAGGAACTTATAAAGTATACGTAAATTTTTACAGTAAATGTAATTTCGAATATGATTGTCCTGAGCTATCAAAGTTTACAGTTAGAATCAAAAATGGAAATGTGATAAAAAATTATGAGTCTCGAATTTCATGGCTAGCCCCAAATAGAAAGAAAAAAATAATCGAATTTTATTTTGAACCAAGTCAATTTGGAGATATAAAAATTAATTCAGAAAACGAATCCATTTATGAAGACTTTATTAAATCTTCTCCAAATACTAATATTAAATTCTTAACGCTACAAAAAATCTTATCAAAAGATCTTTCTAGAAAAAGATGGTCAAGGGTCCTCAATAAAATGAATAAATACAAAGACGAATTTACAAACTATAAAAAATTTGATGATTTACACAAGATTGTTGAAGCAGAATCTGACTCCTCAATAAAAGTAAATGGCTTGAACACAATAAACACAAATAGTCAAGAGGTTGCTCCAGTGATTTCTGCTGACAGTAAAACACTATATTTTTCTGGAAAAGAAAGAAATGATAATCTTGGAGGTGATGATATATTTATATCAAAATTTTCTGAAAACGGTTGGTCAAGTGGAGAATTAGTTTCTTCTCTTTCATCTGCTAATAATAACGATGCTTTGATGGCAGTTAGCCCGGATGGGAACAACGCAATTACATACAAAGACGGCAAACTTGGAATTGTTAAAAGAGAAATTGATGGTTGGTCAGAGATTTCATATCTCCCCAGCTCAATTAACTCTGGACCATGGGACGGGGATGCTGTGTTTAGTAGTGATAATAACACAATTATTTTTGCCTCTTCCAGAAATACCGGATATAATTACAGCAGCCATGGACAATACCACGGCGCAAGTAAACGCCCGCTAGATTTATATGCCGCACACAAAACAGAAAATGGTTCTTGGGGAGAACCAGTGAATTTAGGCCCAGTAATAAATACTACACTTTCAGAAAGAGCCCCATTCCTCCATCCGGATATGAAAACTCTTTATTTTAGTTCAGATGGGCATGCTGGAGTGGGCAACTACGATGTTTTTAAAAGCACTCGATTAGAAGAAGATTGCTGGGATTGTTGGTCAGAGCCTATAAACCTAGGCAAGGAAATCAATACCACCAAAGATGATTGGGGTTATAAAATTTCTACTGACGGAACAACTGCTTATTTTTCAAAAAAAGCAGCTAACGAAGACCATTATGATTTATACTCGTTGAATATACCATATTACCTTAGACCAGATTATGTAGCTACTATTTCTGGAAGAATTGAGGGCTTGGCTAACGAAGTTATAGAAACCGAAATTATTTGGGAAGATTTAGAGTCAGAAGAAGAAATAGGAAGATCTACCACTAACCCAGAAACTGGAGAGTTTTTTATTGTTCTTCCAATGGGAAAAATTTATGGGTATTATATTAATAAGGAGGATTATTTCCCTTACTCCAATAGCTTAGATTTAAGAAATGAATTAGAACCTGTAGAATTGAACGAAAACATTCAAGTTATTACCTTCAATGAAATGATTGACAATGAAATTCCTGTTCCACTTAGCAATTTATTTTTCAAAACTAACTCTTCAAAATTAAGGAGAACATCCTATGCCGAACTTAAAAGACTTGCAAAAATATTAATTGAAAATAATCTAAAGATTGAATTGTCTGGTCATACTGACAACATTGGTGATCCAGAGGATAATTATGAATTATCTCTTAAAAGAGCAACGAGCGTAAAAGACTTCTTAATTGAACTAGGCTGCAATCCTGAACTAATTTTAACATCCGGCAAAGGAGATACAGAACCCGTTGAAAGCAATGAAACGTCAGAAGGAAGACAAAAAAACAGAAGAGTTACAGTTAAATTTATAAGATAAATATTAAAAATTACTATTGGTTTAGTTCTTTCATCTTTCTTTTTTTTTAAATCTATCCCAGACTATATCGATCAAAAGAATAAAAAGAGATAAAATAAAAATGTAAATATATTTGTAAGGGATTTCTTTATCAGAAATAAAAGTCAGGTAAATAAACGCAAAGAAAATTACACGCCAATATCTCTCAGAGACCTTTTTCATTTAATAAAACCCTTATTATATTAAAACACATCTAGCACTGGAAGAGCTTGATTATTAAAATCAAACAAAGCTTGATTTTCCCATACTGATCCTTCATTTGACTCCTCTCCATCCCATGCAATAAGTTCCGCACCCCAATAGCTCAGTCCAATTCCACCGTCGGTGTTAGAAATTAATGTTTTTAATCTTTGTATAAACTCTTTTTGACCATAGGGAGAAGCGGGATAATTGGGTAAAATGAGATGCTCCTCTAACCCAACAATATTATTAGTCCAATCGTTCCAACCAAGAGTAAATGGATAAGCTGTCTCTGCTATCATTATATCTTTATTGTATAATGATCTTAGCTGAATTATACCTTGCTCTAAATTATCAATTGATTTGCCATGCCAAATTGGATAGTATGATAAGCCAATAATATCATAGTCAACGTCTTTTACAGAATCAAAAAATATTTCTGACCCTTCATGGCCTGCATAATGTAGCATAACATGCAGTTGATTCAGAGAGTAGTCTCTTACAGCACGAATACATTCATTTATTAACTCCTTAAAGTTTGAAGGCTCGTTATGTATATTGCCTAGTGGATGTAGAAAACCATTATTTATCTCATTACCAATTTGAATGATGTCAGGGGATATTTCCTGAACTACCATTCTGGTATATTCGTACACTGCGTTTTTTAGCTCAGAAAAAGAAAAGCTTTCCCATGCTGCTGGAGTAATTTGTTTTCCAGGATCTGCCCAGGTATCAGAGTAGTGAAGGCTTAAATAAATTTTAAATCCCATAGACTTTAAAATTTCTGAAAATGATTTGACTTCATTAAAGCCCGAATGCTGATCGATTGGATTAACCCACAAACGCAAACGAATTGTATTAATACCTTTGGATTCTAAATGATTTAAAAAAGAAATTATATTCCCAGAGCTGTCTTTAAAAACTGGACTAGTTAGCTCGATTTCAGGAAAGGAAGATATGTCAACAGCAGATATGAATTCCATTTCCGTATTCCCGTCTGAGGGGTGCTGTGATTCATCTTCAGAGCATGAAAAAAAAAGAAGATAAAGTAAGAAGATTAAAGTTTTTTTTAACTCCATAATATTTCAAAATGAAAGATAATCAGTTAAACCCATTAATTATGAATAAGTATTTTAAATCCCCAAGGATCTATTATTAATTCCGCTGATTCCATAACTCCAGTTAAATAATTTAAATTTCCATTAACTGGGTTATTTACAGTCTGATACTCTGAAGAAAAATTTCCGATAAAAGTTACAACATGGTTGTCCTTTTGTCTCTTGAAAGACAAAATACTTGAATTATTCAAATCAATTTTTAGATAGTTTGCAGGAGTTTTCCCCCCGCTTAAAGCAGGATTTGAATTTTTTAGCTGGCCCAGTTTTTCTAACAGTGGCCACATGACTTTCTTTGTCTTTGGTATTTGATCTTTTTCAAAGAAAAGAAGCCTATGGTCAAGATCATATTCCTGACCAGAATAAATCAGTGGCATTCCAGGAACTACAAAACTCAATGCTGTGAGAAGTTCTGATGCATCTGCCATTCTTTCGCGTACTGTACCGTTCCAAGAATTCTCATCATGGTTCGTAACAAAATTCATCAATATGTCATTTGATTCATATCTTTTTCTATCACTTTTGAAAACATCTTCCCATAAAAGTGCAGCTGATTCAGATTTTGCCATTTTATTAAATATATGATGTCTTTGCCAACCATATGCCATATCAAATAGTTCATTCCCTTTGAGAAGATATGGCTCATCAGCTTCGGCAAGCATAAATAACTTTTTTCTCTGCCGTAAAATGGGAATTACCTCTGTCCAGAAATCAAGCGGGACCGCACTTGCTACATCACACCTAAATCCATCAATCCCTTCCTCTTCAACCCAGTATAACATATCTTCTATCATTTCTTTTCGCATGTTTTTATTTTCATAATTCAAATCAGCAACATCAGCCCATCCCCAAGATTCTCCAGTATCAGGATTTATTGGATCAATAATTTCACCAGTTTCATTTTGAGTATAAAATTCGGGATTTGAATCTAGCCATTGGTGGTCCCAGCCTGTATGATTTGGCACCCAATCTAAAATAATAAACATATCGTTTTCATGAATAGTCTTTACCATTTCTCTAAAATCATTGATATTACCAAATTCGGGATTGACCTTGGTATAATGAGAAACAGCGTAGTAGCTTCCCAACATTTTATCACGCTTTTTATCGTCTTCAATTAAATACGCAAAATCACCTCCCGTAGCCTTACGTTTTGTTTTGGAAATTGGGAAAATTGGCATCACCCATATAATTTTTACTCCAAGCTTTTTTAATTCTGGTATGTCTTTTGAAAACTCATTAAAGGTTCCTGCTTCTGAATATTGACGAATATTGACCTCATAAATAACTGCATTCTGCATATCACTGTGCTCAATTTCTTTATATGAACTAATAGAAGAATTGTTTGATTGTGTTTTAGACTTATTACAACAAGTCAGTAAAAGAGCTGTAAAAATTATACTTATTTTTTTCATTAGAATTTGATTAATAGTTCTGATACAGTGGCTGTTTCCCAATTAAAATTAATTTTTAATATTTTGGATGAATTATAGCTATAATGAATTTCTTTACCATTTAAAATTACTTTTTTTGGACGTTTATTAAAATTATAAATGAATAGCTCAATATTTTTATTACAAGATCTTTGATTATTACCCAATTCGCAAATTAAATTCATACTAATATTATTAGAACTAAGTTTTGAGTTTATTTGTAAAAGCTCATAATACCCCTTTTCATATGCATTTGATAATAAGCCATCGTCATTATAAATCAAACGACTTGTTCCTTTTACATTAAAATCATAAAAGTAATGCAGTTGTAGGGAATTCAATTTATAGTTATCGGTGGTTAGAATATCATCAACCATAGGTATAATAGCTCCCGCACGAACAAAAGTGGGAATATAATCCTCTTGTGTTTTAATAAACTCTTCTTTACCGCCTTGATGAAATTCCTTGGTATAAAAATCATACCAATTACTCGTACTAGGAAAATGTACTTTTTGAAACGCTTGGTCAGCTTTTATGATTGGGGAAATCAGAAAATCATTCCCCCAAAGATAAGTACTTGAAATTGTATCATATTTTGATTCGGAGTCATCAAAAAATAATGGCCGCATTAAAGGTAAGCCTGTAGTATTATTTTCAAAGATCAAATGATAGTTGTAAGGTAACATAGAGTAGCGTAGTTCGATTGCTTTTTTTGATAATTTTAGAGCCTTATCAGATCTAAATACTGGTTCACTTGGCACTTCCTCTTGAGCGTGAGGTCGAAATATTGGTTGAAAAACACCATATTGCAACCATCTTACATAAAGTTCATCATCCAGGTTATTGCCAGCAAATCCGCCCAAATCAGAATGCATGTAAGCCAAACCCTGAAGCCCCATTTGAAGAGCTATTTCTGGCTGCGACTGCAGCCCCCCCCAAGTCCTATTTACATCGCCAGACCATGGAATCAGACCATAACGCTGAGAACCAGAATAACCAGCTCTCATTAATATGAAAGGCCTCTCATTTGGAAAGTCAATTTTGTATCCTTTATAAATTAGTCCGGCCCAATCATGTCCATAAATATTGTGAACTTCATCTGCGGAAGCATTGTAGTGACTCAATTGACTAGGATGTACTTCGGGTTCTCCCAAGTCACCCCAAACTCCTACAACTCCTTTGAGTCGGAGATCTTTGTACTTGGACCAAAACCATGAAGACCCTTTTGGATTATAAATGTCAATTAAACCTGTATTGCCAAAATAAAAATCATACGTGTAGGGATTCCCAATAGAATCAGTAGCAAGAACTTGATTCTCAACTGCTTCTAACCACTTATTGGATGTCGTTAAAATAAAAGGCTCTGTGATTGTTATTGTCTTGACCCCTTTAGATTTTAAACGATAAATCATTCCTTCAAAATCGGGGAATGAATCCTTGTCAACTTCTAAATTCCCCATGGTTCCAGTTATTGTTTTGCCAAACCAATATAGATCTAAAACCACTGCATCGATAGGTATTTTAAAATCCTTAAATTTTTTGATTGTGTTTTCAACTTCTTCTTGTGAATGATATCCAAATCGACTTGCAAAATTTCCTAAAGACCATCGTGGAGGCATAGGTTGTTTCCCAGTCAAAAAAGTATACTGATTCATTAATTCAGCCCATGTTTCAGCTACTACCAATTGATACGTTTTTCTACCGGAAATAGTTTCATAACGCAATCTGTTATTTTGACTGCTATCAAGATCTAAAAAACCAATTGGTGCGTTATCAAAATGTAACATATATTTTTCAGATGAAACTACCAATGGCATTGTATAATTCATAAGCTCTGATCTTGTCTCATAACCATAATTTGCCTTATTGTATAAACGAAGCCTGTTACCTCTTCTGTTCATTCCCAAAGCCCTAGCACCGCCTCCATATAAAATTTCGTTTGATTTGATATTAAAGTCAATTGTTTCTAAACTGTCATTTTTATCATAACCAATATTCTCAGAAATAAGTAATTTATCCTTAAAGTAATATTTAATTTGAAAAGGATCTTTTGAAACTAAAACTGTAATTCCATCACTAATTAACATTAAATTATTTTCAGTCTCTTGAAAATTGACCACTTTTATTTCGGGTTGAATTTTAACAGTATGAGATTTTTTATTTCCATTTTCACCTAATGGAACAAAACTTGTTTCAACAATATTGTTGTTGTAGAAAATTATATTGTAATAACCGTCAATTACCTCAATTTTTAAATTATTCCCTGACGAAAATTCTGCATTCTTAAATAAACGATTATAATTTTGGGAATTAATTTGGACAAAAAAAATAATAAACAATAAACTGAGTACTTTATTCATCTGATTCCTTTAATATGAATAAAAGAGGTTTTTCTAGTCTAGCGTTCCAAAACTTTTCATTATGCTCATGGCCATCAAATCTAAGATTAATCATTGATTGATCATCATAAGATTTATAGTCAAAAAATGTGTTAACTAAATCTTGATATGGTAAATATTTAGCATCCAGCGTTTCAGTTCCATAATCAAAATATATTCTATGAATTCCAGCAGTCGGTAAATTGACCATCAAATAATCAAATATTACATAGGGTATTTGATTGGATTCTGAACCAGAATAAGTTCCAGTCCAATGAGTCGACAAACAGGCTGCCGATCCAAATATTTCAGGATACTCACATAAAGCGTATATTGAAAGTAAAGCTCCTTTACTTGAACCCATTATATGTGTATTTTCCATACCAGGTTTAGTTGGATAATTGAAATCAATATATGGTTTTAGCTCTGTGACAATGAACCTCAAGTATCGATCTGAATTTATAAAAGTGGACTGTTTTCTTTTCTTACAAATACTTTGCATTGCAGCTTTACTATCATCATCAAGTGATTCAAAAATTTTTTTAGGAAAATAATTCGCATTTCTATCTCTGTAAATACTCCAAATACCTACAACTATAGTTTCTTTAATTTGATCATTATTCATTAATCTTGTCATATGCTCATCCATTCCCCACTCCAACCCATTCCAGGTTCTATCACTGTTGAATAGCATTTGACCATCTTGAACATACAAAACATCATAACGTTTAGATTTATCAAAATCTAAGGGAAACCAAATATCAATATTCCTTGGAGTCACAATTTTTGAAGGAAATTTTTCTATCCTTTCTATTAAGCCTTGGACTTTTTCAGATCGATTTAATTTATATTTCTTAATCGAATCAGCTTTACAAATGGAAGCTTCAAGCGTATTAATACAAATAATTATTATTAATATAAAATTAAATCTTAGCACAACTTAGTTATTAATTAAACTATAGATATATGTTCCTGGTTCTGACAAATTAAGTGTTTTGTTCCATGTAAAATATTCATCATTAAATATATTTTGAAAAGTTTTACCCTCTAAATTCAGTTCATCAAATCGCGCCAAATCAATTGATGTAAGGTTTTCATTTTTGTTCAATATTAAAAACACAATCTCTTCGTCTTTTTTTCTAAATAAAAAATACACTCCTTCCTTTGGAGCAAAATGGATTGTACTACCGTTGTGAATGGCTTTGCTGTTCTTTCTAAAATTTAAAAGCTTTTTTAAAAATTGTTGCATGTCTTTTTGACTTTGATTTAATCCTTTTCCAGAAAACGCATTAACCTCATCGTTTGGCCAACCTCCAGGAAAATCAGTTCTAATAAGCCCGTGGTCCCCAGGCCTTTCAAAATCATCCATTAATATCTCAGTGCCATAGTATATTTGAGGGACTCGTGGTATCATCAATATTGTGCTCATCGCCATTTTTGTTTGAGTCAAATTTCCATTTAGTTGAGTATAAATTCGACTCATGTCGTGATTATCCATCATGACCATTATTGCTTCAGGATTTGGATAATGAAAATCATTTGCAAGGCCCTCATATAGTTTAATCAATCCTTTATTCCATGATTCCTTTTGACTTACTGCTTTTTTTATATTATCCAACATTGCAAAATCCATTGTCGAAGTTAAATTTGAAACATACCCATACTTTGAATTTTTATCATTTTGCCAATATCCAATTAAAAGCGGATTAAAACTCCACTCTTCCCCAACGATTGAAAAATTGGGATATTCGTTCATTATTGCACCCGCCCAATTACTCATAAATTCTTTATCTGCGTAAGGGTATGTGTCTTGTCGAATTCCACCAAGACCTAATTCTTCGATCCACCAGATACTATTTTGAATTAAGTATTCCTGCATAAAATTATTTTTGTGATTCAAGTCTGGCATAGTATCAACAAACCAACCATCAGTCATTTCTAGTTTATCAATTTTTGAGGCATAAAGGTCCTGATTAATAGTCCTAAAATGATTAGAATATTTTGTTGGATTTCCAGAAAGGAAATCTTTTTGATTGTTCAACCAATCATCAAAAGGTAAATCTTCAATCCACCAGTGATACAACCCACAGTGATTAACAATCTGGTCCATTATGAATTTTATTCCCAAGTCATTTGCTTTAGAAACTAAGTTTTTAAACTCATCCAATGTTCCAAATCTAGGATCGGTTTTATAGTGGTCTGTTATAGCATATCCGTGATAGGAGCTTTCGTTCATGTCGTTGATTCGCAATGGAGAAGACCAGATAGCTGTAAAACCCATGTCATGAATATAATTCAAATTATTAGTAATACCTTGAATGTCACCTCCGTGGCGTGCATAATCATTATCTCGATCAATTTTTTTTTCTCTTAAATTGGGTATGATATCATTGTCTAAATTAGAATTTACATATCGATCTGGTGTAATTAAATATATGACGTCTTTTGATGAGAAACCAACGAAGTCAAGTGAGGATCTTTCCCTTTTTTTTAACTCATAATCTAACTTATAAACCTTTTCATCTTCTTTAGAAAACAATAGTTCAATAAATCCTGGTGCTGTATTTTTACTAATTTTTAAATCAATGAATAAATAATTAGGGCTATCTGCATTGTGAACACTGACAATTTCAACTCCAGGATAATTTACATTTACAGTTGAGTTTTTTATTTGATTTGACTTTATGAGTAATTGAAGATTTTTTGACTTAAAATCAACCCACCAATGTGGCGGATTTACTTGATCTACTTTAATTTCTTCATTTTTCTTTTGAAAAATTGGTTGCGACCAAATTAAACTATTAGCCAAAAAAATAGATGTAATAAAAATCAAAGAAATTAAGTTTTTAAATTTTGTAATAATCGTTCGCCTAGAGCTCATATGTTTCATTTGGTTTGATTTGTATATGTATATCATTTACTGCAATAGTTATTGATTCATCTGCTTGGAGTTTGAAAATATATTTGTCTTTTTTGAGCTTAACTTCAAGTCTTTTTCCTCTAAAGTTAATTTTGAATGAATAGCTGCACCATTGTTTTGGGATTTGTGGACAAAAATGTAACATATTGTTCTTCACACGCATACCACCAAACCCTTCAACAATACTCATCCATGTCCCTGCCATAGACGTGATATGAAGACCCTCATCCACTTCTTTGTTGTAATCATCTAAATCTAACCTTGATGTTTGTAGATAAAACTCGTAAGCTTTATCCATTCTACCTAATTTGGATGCCAGTATACTATGAATACAAGGCGATAACGAGCTCTCGTGAACAGTTAATGGCTCATAAAAATCAAAATGATCTTTGAGTTCTTCATTTGAAAAATGATCTTCGAAAAAATAAAATGTCTGAAGTGTATCTGCTTGTTTTATATATGGAGATCTTAAAATTCGATCCCAAGACCAATTCTGATTTAAAGGGCGCTCTTCATTTGATAATTTTGAAACTGGGGTTAATGTTTTATCAAGAAATCCGTCTTGCTGCAAATAAATTCCATACTCATTTGAATGAGGAAAATAAATAGATTTGGTCATTGACTCAATTAGTTCTATTTCATTTTCTGATAAATTTGTTTCTTCAAGAACATTACTGTATAGTATAGAATCAACTTCCTTTATATTTTCTAAAGTTTGAACTGTGAACTCCATGCACCACTTTGCAATATAATTTGTGTAAAAATTATTATTCACATTGTTCTCATACTCATTAGGCCCGGTGACTCCAAGCATAACATACTGTTGCTTAGGTTCTGAAAAACTAAATCGCTGATACCAAAAACGGCTAATGGCAATTAGTACATAAATACCTTTTGAATGGGTATATGTATAATCCCCCGTATAACGCTGATAATTGAAAATTGCAAAAGCAATTGCACCATTTCTGTGAACTTCCTCGAATGTTATTTCCCACTCATTGTGACATTCTTCGCCATTCATTGTTACCATTGGGTAAAGAGCGGCTCCTGACCCAAAACCCAATTTACTTGCATTTTCTACAGCTTTCTCTAAATGCTGATACCGGTACTCTAACAAATTTCTTGCAACTCCATGTGGTTTTGTAGACATATAAAAGGGAAAACAGTAGGCTTCAGTATCCCAATAAGTGCTGCCTCCATACTTTTCGCCAGTAAAACCCTTAGGACCTATATTTAGTGATGAATTATTACCAGAATAAGTTTGATTGAGCTGAAAAATATTATATCTGATTGCCTGTTGTGCTTTGACATCTCCATCAATTGTAATATCGCTCATTTCCCAAATTTTATCCCATGCCTTAATCTGTTCTTTTAATAGTTTTTCAAAACCTTTCTTGGTAGATTTTATAATTGTTTCCTTTGCTAATTGTAAAGTATTTTTGGCTCCAACTCGACCAGAAACGTAGCCTCCAATTTTTTGGATTGTAAATGTATCCCCTTTTTTAATGCTGTGTTTGTACTTATGAGTAATCTTTGAATCAGATTCATAACTAGTAAATGGAATATTAATAAATTCTCCATTTAATTTACAATCATTGTGCATAAAAGTACAAATCTTAAAACGTGTTTTCATTGTCTCTGCTTCAATAAAAGCGCTTTTATTATCTGATTTTAAACCTTGAATATCCCAAAATTTATCATCCCAATTACTGTCTTGATTTTTAATGTTACCATCTAAAAAGGGTTCATAAGTGATGGTTGCTGCAGAATTTATTGGGGTGACTTCATATTCTATTACTCCAAGATGATCCTCCACTAAACTCAGAAATCTCAAAGCGGATACAGATAATTCAATATCGTTAGATAAAATAACTTTAAATGATCTCAATAACCAACCTTCTTTCATATTAAGCTCTCGCTTATATTCAGTTATTAACTTACATGTATTTAAATCTAAAACAACATCGTTTACAATAACATTAATTCCTATCCAATTTGGGGCATTAATTACTTTAGCAAAGTACTCAGGATATCCATTTTTCCACCAGCCGACTCTGGTTTTATCTGGATAATAAACTCCACCAGCATAGCTGCCTTGAAAGGAATCACCAGAGTAGGCCTCCTCAAAGTTCGCCCGTTGCCCCATTGATCCGTTCCCGAGGCTAAATATACTCTCAGAAGATTTTGTGTTTTTAGTCTCAAAGCCCTTTTCAATGATTGACCATGGATCAGCTATTATATAGTTCTGGTTCATAATTATCTAACTATTTATCAATTTGAATATGAAATGATTATCCAATGTTTTAAAATCTTCAAAATTATATTTTGCTTCATGCAAAATTGATGAATCTCCAATCCCAATACTTGTCATTCCTGCACTATTAGCTGCCTGGATCCCTGAAACAGAATCTTCTAATACGAAACAATTTAAAGGTTCACAGTTGTTCAGTCTTGCTGCTTTCAAAAAGACTTCTGGATTTGGTTTAGCTTTATTAATATCGTTACCATCAACGACACAATTAAAAATTGAAGATATCTTTGTTCTATCCAAAATCAATCTGGCATTTTTACTAGCTGAGCCTAATGCTATTAATTGATTTTGTTGAATTAAAAATTCAAGTACCCTGTTAACATCTGGTAATAAATCGCCAGGTCCAATATCAGAAATTAATTCAAGATAAATATTGTTTTTTTTATCCATTTTTAGCTGAAAATCTTGAGGGTTCAGTGATATTTTTCCCCAATTTAAAATTTTATTTAAGGATTGAGCTCTACTAACTCCCTTTAGCTTTTCATTGTGCTTAGCTGTAAAGTTAACTCCAAGCTCATCGGCTAACATGCTCCAAGCCTGAAAGTGATATTTTGCAGTATCAACAATCACACCATCTAAATCAAAAATAAAACACTTCTTTTTCATTACATTTCAGAGTCACAAGATATAGCAGAAGGATTAGTAATTAATAAATTTAATAAACCGGCAATAATTAAACTTATACCTGCCAATATCATTGTGTTGATAGCGCCACTACCAATTAATTTTGATAAATAATTTATTGCTCCCAACGCTGCTGCAATTTGAGGTAATACAATAAATATATTGAAGATACCCATAAAAACTCCCATTTTTTCAGAATCTACAGATGTTGAAAGCATAGCATAAGGCATTGATAAAATACTACCCCAAGCAAAACCAATAAAAATAAAGCAGTATTTTAACTCCTCAGGGGAGGCTATATACATGGTTAAAAAACCTAAACCGCCAATTATTAATGAAAACATGTGCACATACTTTCTGTTTATACTTTTCCTTGCGGTGTAAAATGTTAAAATTAAGGCGAAAGCCATTGACGACAAACCATAAATACCCATAGCAGATCCAACAGCATTGGATGATTTTTGAAAGTCAAGATTAGCAATATCAAAAGATTTTGTTCCTTCAATTGTATTCATGTCATAGTTTGATTCTATTGGGGCTGGTGTTTTAAATACATGCTCAGTAAGCGCAGGATTAGCCATACTCCACATAGTAAAAAATGCGAACCAAGAAAAAAATTGAATTAAACCAAGTTTTTTCATTGTATTAGGCATTTGGCTTATATTATCAAAAATATCGCTGACAAATCTATTTTTTTGATCTTTTAATTTCTTGAAAGCCCCCAAATCATTGGGTGGATATTCATCTGTTGTAATTATAGTATACAAAACACTAAAAATAAAAACAAATGCCCCAATTGCAAATGCAACCTTTACTGACATGGGAACGACTCCGGCACTTGCTGAATTACTAACACCCATTCGAGAAACAATATTGGGCAAGTTACTTGCAATCCAAGTTCCAATTCCAATTATAAGAGTTTGAACAATAAACCCATAAGATCTTTGTTTTTCTGGTAATTTATCGGCTACTAAAGCTCGAAAAGGCTCCATTGATATATTAATTGAAGCATCGAGAATCCACAGAAAACCAACGGCAATCCACAAAGTTGGAGAATGGGGTACAAAAAATAAAACTAAAGAACTTAAAATTGCACCAATCAGAAAATAAGGTCTCCTACGACCAAGTCTTGGGTGCCAAGTCTTATCACTCATATATCCAACAATGGGCTGAATAATGAGGCCCGTTAAAGGAGCTGCTATCCATAATAATGGAATTTCTGATTTGTCTGCCCCTAAAGTTTGAAATATCCTAGACATAAACCCACCCTGAAGTGCAAAGCCAAACTGAATTCCCAAAAATCCAAAGCTCATATTCCAAATATCCCAAAAACCAAGTAGTTGTTTTTTCATAAAAGGCATGTGATTAAATTAATATTACTTTAATGATTATATAATTGAACTAAAACCAGATAAAGAAGTATAAACCTAAGCATAACAAATATATGAGAATTATAACCTTCTACAAATTATTTAAATATTGACACAAAAAAATTAAATAAGATATTTTACAGATTTGATAATTTATAGCAATGAAATTTATTAAATCAATAAAAATTTGTTAATAAAATCTTAAAATTATAAATTAGCAAATTAAATTAAACGGTACATAGTTTAAAATAAAAAACTAGTCTAACTAAAATTATTGTATGAAAAAAACAATCGATAACCTTTTGTTTCTGATGATTTTTATTCCAACTTTTTTATTTGGTCAATCTTCATTAAAAGGAACAGTAAGCGAACAAGAAAGTGGGATTCCACTTCCCGGGGTTAATGTTGTAATTAAGGGGTCTAATACAGGGACCACCACTGATTTTAACGGAAATTATCAAATTGACGTAGAAAGTGGAGATGTTCTTGTTTTTTCTTACGTTGGTTTTACCACACAAGAGATTTCTTTTAATGGGCAATTAGAACTTAACGTCATGATGAGCGAAGACGCTTCTGCGCTGGATGAAGTTGTATTAATTGGATATGGAAGTGTAAAAAAAGAAGATTTAACTGGTGCTGCAGATTTAATTACATCTGAAGATTTTAACCAAGGTCCAATCCTTTCTGCGCAGCAACTAATAAGCGGAAAAATTGCAGGGGTTTCTGTAACTTCAGGTAGCGGTGCGCCAGGTGAAGGACAAATAATTCGAATTCGTGGTAATGGATCTTTAAGCCTTTCAAGCAATCCACTATTTGTAGTTGATGGAATCCCATTAAACGATGGTGGTGTTGGTGGATCAAGAAATCCTCTAAACCTTATAAACCCAAATGATATTGAGAGTATGGTTGTTTTAAAAGATGCTTCTGCGACTGCTATCTACGGTTCGAGAGGTGCCAATGGGGTTATATTGGTAACCACTAAATCTGGAAAGAGTGGGGAGTTTAAGCTTAATTTTAATGCATCTACTACAACACACAATCCAATTGATAAAGTAGATGTCTTAAATGCAAATCAATTTACTGACTTAGTAATCTCGACTGAAGATAATGATGCTATAAACAGACTTGGGGAATCAGCCACAGATTGGCAAGATGAAATATACGATTCAGCTGTAGGACAAGATTACTCTTTGAGTGGGATGGGCGAATTAGGTAATATCCCTATGCGATTTTCTCTAGGTTTGTCTAATCACGATGGTATTTTGGTAGGAGATAATTTTGAAAGAAAAACAGCCTCAATAAATTTAAAGCCTAGTGCTTTAAACGGAAATTTGAAAATGAGCTTTAATACGCTCTACTCTTTTACTAATAATTCATTTGCTAATAGAGGTGCTATAGGAAATGCGATTTCATATGACCCTACGCAGAGCATATTTGATCCAACATCTCCCTATGGAGGATATCACTCTTGGATTGATCCAACTACAGGTAATCAATTTAACTTAGCGCCTACCAATCCAGTAGCATTATTAAATTTTACCAATGACAAAACAAGTGTTAATAGAATAGTTTCAAGTGCAAATTTCGATTACAAGCTGCCTTTTACGGAAAATATTACAGCTAGTATGAAAATTGGTATTGACCAGAGTAATGGAAGTGGCCAGAATGTAACCTCTGAACTGATGCCTACATCTGATCCAACATTTGATGGTTCATTAAGCAGATTTAGAAATGAAGCTACAAATTCATTATTTGATTTTTATTTAACTTATAAAAAATCATACAATGATCTACATAATTTAACCGCGGTGGCTGGATATTCTTACCAGTCCTTTGAGTTTAATAATTACAGCTATGACAGTGAAGCAGAGGAAGATGGAAATGATTTTGAATTTATTGATTCCTCAAAAAATGTTTTGCTTTCATATTTTGGTCGTCTAAATTATGATTACAATGGTAAATACCTATTGACAGCAACTCTTAGAGCTGATGCATCCTCAAAATTAAATCCTGAAGACCGCTGGGGTTATTTCCCATCTGTTGCAGCGGCATGGAATATTCACAAAGAAGACTTTATGGGAACAAATTTCTTTAATGAATTAAAGCTTCGTTTGGGATATGGAGAAGTTGGTAATGTAAATGGACTTGGTGACTACAGGTTTTTGACTCGGTACACAGGGAGTACTTCAACTGCTAACTATCAATTCGGAAATTCATTTTATCAAACATATCGCCCAGAACCACTTAACGAGGAACTGCGCTGGGAAATTGGTAGAACAACTAATATCGGTTTAGATTTTGCGTTTTTTGATAACCGCGTTTCTGGATCTATTAACGCATATGTCAGAGAAACAAAAGATTTAATCGCGTTCTCTTCTGTTGATCCATTTACAAATTTTGGGAACAGAGTGGATAAAAACATTGGGGATATGGAAAATAAAGGTTTGGAAGTAATGTTGAATACAGTAGCAGTTTCAAACAACATTCTTGAGTGGTCAATTGGATACAACATCGCATTTAACGATAACACCATTACTTACTTGCCATTTGATCAACCAACAGGAGGAATTAGTGGGGGTGTTGGAAACAACGTCCAATTACAAACACAAGGCCAAGTACCTAATAGTTTCTTTGTGTTAGAACAAGTATACGATACTGATGGAAATCCGATTGAAGGAGTTTATGTTGACAGAAATGGAGATGATATAATTAATGATGATGATAAATTTTTCTTCAAATCTCCATTTGCAGACGTAACTATGGGCATTAACACAAATCTAAATTATAAAAATTGGGATTTTGCAATGATATCCAGAGTTAGCTTAGGAAATTATGCATATGATAATGTCGCCTCAAGTACGGCCTACAAAAGAAGAGCTACAGATAATTCTATATTAACAAATCTTCATTCTGATTATTTGTCTACTGGATTTGAAAATATTACGGAGAGTAACTTATTAAGCTCTAATTATGTTAAAGAGGCATCTTTCTTTAAAATTGATAATATCACATTGGGATACACATTTAATGATGTGAAAAACGATGTTACATATAGATTGTATGGTTCAGCACAAAATGTGTTAACTGTTACCGACTACAAAGGATTAGATCCAGAGATTTTTGGTGGAATTGATAATAATTTCTATCCAAGACCACAGTCCTTTGTCCTCGGAGTAAATATTGACTTTTAATTAATAATAATGATAGGTATGAAAAAATTAATTTTATTATTATCCATTACTTTTGGCATAGTGTCTTGCCATGATGATTTAGACCAACTGCCAACTGACCCCGATAGCTTCACGGAAGAAAATGTTTTTGTTAATGCTCAAGAAGCCAAAGGAGCACTGGCAAAACTCTATGCAAGCCTTGCACTTACTGGTCAAAATGGTCCAGCTGGTCAAGCTGATATAGCTGATATTGATGAAGGCTTTTCTCAATTCACGAGAATGCTGTTTAATCTCAATGAGCTTACAACAGATCATGCAGTTGTAGGGTGGGGTGACCCGGGTCTGCCTGACTTGCACGGAATGTACTGGTCTTCAAGCAACGACTTTACCGAAGCGATGTACAATAGACTAGCACAAGAAGTGTCTTTTTGTAATTCATTCATTTCAAATGCTGGAAATCTTTCCGATCCGGTTATACCAACATACATAGCCGAAGCAAGATTCCTTCGGGCATATGCATATTATAATTTAATGGATTTATATGGTAAAGTGCCAATAACAACAGAAATTTCAACTGATTTACCCCAGCAAAACTCAAGAATTGAAATTTTTGATTTTGTAGAAAGCGAGTTGTTAGACATTAAAGATGATCTATTAAGTAGCGGTTCCAATGAATACGGAAGAGTTGATCAAGTTGCAGCATGGGCATTATTATCAAAGTTATATTTAAATGCTGAAGTCTGGACTGGAATTGCTCACTATGCAGAATGTGTCGCATTTTCAAATGATGTTATGAACTCTACATACATGATTAATACTAACGACGCAAATGGGAATGGAACAGCATATGATGAGCTGTTTTTAGCAGACAATGACACAAATGGGGCACAAAATGAGTTTATATTTACAGCTAATTTTGATGGTCTTAGTTCACAAACATATGGAGGAACGACCTTTTTAGTGCATGCAGCCATTGGAGGTAGTATGCCACCCAATGAATTTGGTGTTAACGGAGGATGGAGTGGTCTTCGAACAACAAAAAGCTTAGTTAACAAATTCCCAACAGGATCTATTGACGTTGCTGGACTAAACAGCGGATTAGGTGGATCTTTATCAGACTGGGGATTAGTTGGAGATGCCACCGCAAATGGATGGAATGGTCCTGACATGGAAATGTTTGAAACAAGTTCAAATAGATTTGAGCTTTATGCTGAATTGTTAGGAAACCAAATGAAGTTTAGATTCAATGAAAATTGGGGAATAAATTTTGGAGATAGCGGAGCAGACGGAATACTAGATAGCGGTGGAGATAATATAGTTGTTCCAAATGATGGTGTTTTCCATGTAGTTATGAATTTGAACAACAACACATATTCATTAACTGAAGTTTTACCAGAGTCAGATAGAAGAGGAATGTTTTACACGGATGGGCAAAATCTTGAAATTGAAGATATTCCATCGTTCACTGATGGTTATGCAATAACTAAGTTTAAAAATATAGACTCTAATGGTAACCAAGGAGTAGATACCTCAGGAAATTTTGTTGACACGGATCTTGCACTTATTCGGCTTCCAGAAATTTTTCTTAACTATGCTGAGGCTACGCTAAGAGGTGGCGGTGGTGATTTGAATTTAGCAACAACAAAGATTAATGAGCTAATAGCAAGAGGTTATGGAGATTCAAGTCATAATATTACATCCTCAGATATGACATTAGACTTTATATTAGACGAACGCTCAAGGGAGCTATATTGGGAAGGACAAAGGCGTACCGATCTTATTAGATATGGATATTTTACTAGCTCCGATTACTTGTGGCCATTTAAAGCAAATCAAGAACAGGGGGCTGCTACAGACGAATTTAGAAATATATTCCCTATTCCATCCTCTTCTATTTCAGCAAATCCTAACCTAAATCAAAATGATGGTTATTAAAATAAATTTACTATGAAAAGATATATAAACAAATACATTTTTTTAATGACATTTTTATCTTGTCTAGTTTGGACATGTGAAGATGTAGATATAGTTGAGCTTGATCCAACTGCAAATACGATTCTAACCTTATCAACAGATAGCGTTGTTTTAGATGAAAATAATGTTGACGAAAATGCGCTAACAGCAACGTGGACTCTACCAGATTTTGGCTTTGATGCTGCGCCAAGTTATACATTGATGATAGATCTTTCTGGAGGTGACTTTTCGTCTGCTCAAATGATTCCTGCTGGATCGAATTACTCATACGACTTTAGTGTATCGGAGCTCAACAATAAAATGCTGTCGTTGGGACTCACTCCCAACCAGGAAGCCATAGTGGATTTTAAAGTTAAAATTACACTAAGTTCATATCAAGAGATGGTCTCTGAATCCGTATCAATCGCGGTAACTCCTTTCTCATCAACTTTGGACTTATCAACTAACCTTGGGGTAGTTGGAAGTGCAACTCCAGGAGGTTGGGGTAATCCTGATATTCCAGATCTTCCTTTTTATACAACATCAACAGCTGATCTATATGTAGCTTATGTCACTCTCAGAGATGGCGAGATTAAATTCAGAACAAATAACTCATGGACTGAAAACTATGGAGATAATGGAGCAGATGGCACTTTGGAGCCTAGTGGGGATAATATCGCGGTAAGTGCGGGTCATTATAAAATCTCTTTAAACATGGCTGCCTTAACTTACACGATTGAGCCATTTACTTGGGGCTTAGTTGGAAGCGCTACCGAAAATGGCTGGGATGGCCCAGATATGATGCTTCATTATAACTCTTATGGTGATGATTGGAAAAGTGTAGTAACATTTAATGACGGAGAGGTTAAATTTAGATTTAATAATGATTGGGGTCTGAACTACGGAGACACTGGAGCAGACGGATCCTTAGAGGCCAATGGAGACAATATTGCTGTATCTGCTGGTCATTACCTTATTACATTTAATCCTGTGACATTTACGTATTCTTTTGAAGAGATAGATGTTTGGGGGCTTGTTGGAAGCGCAACACAAAACGGTTGGGATGGTCCAAACCAAAAATTTGTTCCTGACTTTGGAATCAACGAAGGTCATTACTATATAAATGGTGCTGTGTTGAATGATGGTGAAATTAAAGTAAGACAAAATGATGCTTGGGCTGTTAACTACGGATCTTCTTCGTTTAATAGTGCCTCAACAACAAACGATATGGACCAAAATGGAAGCAACATTCCAGTGACAGCTGGAACATATAATGTTATACTAAATTTTTCGAGTAGTACTCCAACCATAACTCTTTATCAATGGTAGAGTTAATTGTATAAATTTTAATCCTACTGATATTCTATAAAAAAGGAGCTGTTGTTTTTCAGCTCCTTTTGTCGTAAATTTAATTTTTATTTTTGTTAAGCGTGAAAAAAAATATTCTGCTATTTCTTATCCCCTTATATAGCTTCGCTCAAATTACAACCAACCCTTCTACAATTGAAATAAATCAATCCGTTACCATTACTGTTGATATAAACAGTTCTGAATCCGACTGTAATGGGATGAACTCACCAGGAAAAGTCTACCTTCACTCTGGAGTTGGTGATGACTCTAATCCATGGGGCTTTTCAGTTGTTGGTAATTGGGGACAAGACGATGGTGTTGGTGAAATGACTGATAATGGAGACGGAACATGGAGTATTTCTTTTTTGCCTGAAGATTATTATGGCTTAACGACTGCTCAAGCTAACACTGCAACAAAAATGGGGCTTGTGTTTAGATCTGAAGACGGGTCTCAAGAACTGAAAGATAATGGTTGTACAGACTTTTTCTTAAATATTGGTGCATTTCAGGTAACGATGATAAATCCTGGCGAGGGAGATGTTATTTTAGTAAACACAGGAGATCAGACACAAATTTTAGCTCAAAACACAAATGGTCCTGCTAACTACGAGCTCTTTATAAATGGAAGTAGTTTTCACACATCAAATGGAACAACTTTTTACCAAAGTGCTTTTATTAGTAATATTAATGAAAATAAACACTGCTCGTTGCTGGTTACTCAGGGGTCCTCTAGCGTCACAAAAAATTTCAACATCCTAGTAAATGGTACCATCGAACAGTCTATTCCTGATAATTTAGAAGAAGGCTTAAACTACAATATTAATGATCCAACAAAGGCTACATTGGTATTAAATGCACCACTTAAAGATTTTGTTTATGTGGCGGGTAGTTTTAATGACTGGAATCCTGGCTCGGAGCATGCAATGAAAAAAGATCTTAATTCTAATCTTTTTTGGTTAGAGCTAACAGAACTAATTCCTGGCCAGCTTGAAACCTATCAATACTGGGTATATGATGAAAACCCAACAACAGGTTCTCCACAAGAAGTAAAAACGGCAGACCCATATTCAACTCTTGTTTTATCTCCTTTTGATGATTCCTATATCCCAGACAACTCATATCCAAATCTTCCAAATTATCCCTCAGGTCAATCAAGAGAAGTTACTGTTTTACAAACTGGACAACAAGAATATAATTGGCAAGTAAATGATTTTCAAAAACCTGCAAAAGAAGATTTGGTAATATATGAAGTATTAATACGTGATTTTGATAGCAATAGAAATTTCCAAGACTTGATTGATAAAATCGATTACTTTAAAAACTTAAATATTAATGCTATTGAATTGATGCCAGTCATGGAGTTTGAAGGAAATGAAAGCTGGGGTTATAATCCCTCTTTTCACATGGCGCTAGATAAATTTTATGGTAATAAGAATAAGTTTAAAGAATTAATTGATTTGTGTCACCAAAATGGTATAGCAATTATTTTAGATGTTGCACTTAATCATGTGTTTGGTAGAAGCCCACTAGTTAGAATGTGGATGGAAGATCCCGATAATAACGGCTGGGGAGAGCCAAGTATTGATAATCCATATTTCAATTATGAGGCAACTCATAGTTATGGAATCGGTTCAGATTTTAACCACAGTAATAATTTGACTAAAAATTATACAAAAAGAGTAATTAAACATTGGATTGAAGAATTTAAAATTGATGGCTTTAGATGGGATCTCACGAAAGGATTCACTCAACAATGTAGCTCAGGAGATGACAACTGTACAAACAGCTACAGAAGTGATAGAGTGGCTATATTAAAAGAATATGCTGACTATTCTTGGAGCCTAGACGAGGATCATTATGTAATTTTTGAGCATTTAGGCGGACAACAAGAGCAAAAAGAATGGGCAGATTATAGAATAGATGAAGGTAAAGGAATAATGTTATGGGGTAAAACTACAAGTCAATACAATCAACTCACCATGGGTTATGTAGACGGTAGCGATATATCTGCAGTAGGCCATAACAGTCAGAATTTTGTCGAAAAAAGATTAATTGGCTATGCTGAAAGCCACGACGAGGAAAGATTGATGTATAATAATTTACAATTTGGCGCATCTCACTGGAATGGCAGTTATGACATTACTGACTTAAATACATCTCTTGACCGAATGGCAGCAATGGGAGCTGTATTGATAACTGTTCCTGGCCCTAAGATGATATGGCATTTCGGAGAACTAGGAATGGAAAACTCACTATTTACATGTAGCGATGGTAGTGTTAATACAAGTAATGATACAACTCAGGGTGACTGTAAACTAGATACCAAACCTCAGCCTCAATGGGCAAATAATTGGCCTGAAGATCAATCAAGAAGCAACATTTATGATACTTGGTCTAGGTTGATTGAATTAAAAACTAATGAGCCTGTGTTTAAAGGTAATTACGATATATTTCAACCCAATAATATCAATCTTAAAACAATCTATATTTGGGATGATGCATTACCAGCCAGTGAGCTAAAAAACGTAAATATAATAGCTAATTTTGAAACACAAAACGTAAACATGAGTCCAAATTTTCCATATGGCGGAATTTGGTATGATTTAATGGATCCGACTGGAAATACTTTTATTAATGTTGACCCAAGTTTTTTAAACCCATCCATAAACTTAGAGCCTGGAGAATTTAGAGTTTTTGGAAATACACCCTCTGAATCATTAAGTTTAAATAATCAAGAATTCGATGAAATCAGCATATATCCAAATCCTACCAAAGATAAATTATTCATTAAATCTCAAAAAAGTATCAAAAGTATATATGTATTGAGTATTTTAGGACAAGTTGTTGAAACTATAAAGCCGAATAGCTTTGATATTATTTTAAATTTATCTAAACTTAGATCGGGCAACTATTTTATAAAAATTTCGACCGATGATTCGTTAGAAACTTATCAAATTCTAAAGGAATAAGTAAAACATAAAAAATTATCCTCAAGATTTAAGTTGTTAATCCTGAGGATAATTTTTCAACTAATTAAGTGTTTTTTAAAAAAAGGCCACATCAAATTGTTATGGCTTTTTTAATTTATAGAGCTTTGTGGGGAAAGTAAGGTCCTTTTATCCACTTAATTAGTGCGGTAACTAAACCAATAATAAATTCCCAAATTGGTAATGCAACAAACAAAACAACAAATACCATTAAGACACTAGCAAACATAGTTAATAATGTTTTTAGTCCATCAAGTGACCAACTGTCAACTGCAAAGGTTTGTGGCGTATCAATTAAACTCAGCGCTTCACTTACAAATCCGATTCCTAATACAGCACCATCATCTAAAAGAATTCCAAGAAGACCATCTAAAGCTGTCAGTGGAATTAATAATATTAGACCGAAGGTTTCCACGAACGGAACCTGAGGTACAAATAGTGATTCGTCAAAAACAAACGAAATAACTCCAGCAAAAGCTGAAAATAGTAAAACTAATCCTAAAATATATCCTGCTGCCCTAATAACAACAAGAACCAGATCTCTGAATAAAAACTTAATCATATTATCATGAGATTTAGCTACTGAATTGCCAGCATGCGATATAACTTGTGACAATGGAAAAGCAGCATATGAAAATAATAATATCATTAAAATATTAGCAATAATTCCTAAAGCCCCTGGGTCGTCACTTTCAGCACCGTCCTCAGCGAAACCAACATTAAATATCAACTCTTCAACTTCGTCTCCAGCTACAATATCCTTCCGTATATCCTCATCCAAATCGGCATAATCGATACCAAATGTTTCTTGCGCCAAAATAAAGGTTTCTTGTCGTGACTCGGCTTCATCTTCGTCATCTGTTGTTTCTGGATTCAAAAGAGTAATTGTGTAGTAGGAGTTGTTAATCTCCTCCTCTTCTCCTTCATCTTCAATATCTTCAACGAAGCTCTCATTGAATCCGTTGGAGCCATTCGTAAGATATTTAAATCCATCAACAATTACATTGCTTAGCATAAAAACTAAAAAAACAAAAGCCAATATTCTAAAAACTTGGCCAATCCAATCATAGATAGATTTCTCTGAATTGTTTACCATTTCGCTAAAATGGTTTTGGGGTAGCATTTTATTAATAGTCTTAGGAAAATCTAAGACCTTATTTAAATAATCTTTCATAGTTAATATATTTTTTGTCCTATAAATTTATTAAAAATTTAACACATTTTAGCTACAGTGGCTAAAAACAAAAAACCCACAATTAAAATTGTGGGTTTTGTACTGAAGACGGGACTTGAACCCGTACGGCCTAATGGCC
>CEVS01003003.1_pt1 | contig 118360 bp, 93 predicted proteins | sample 361571 | NCBI WGS metagenome assembly CEVS01 (sample SAMEA2623850, study PRJEB7988) | marine metagenome | isolation source: saline water (ENVO:00002010), including | reverse complement strand
CTTCTAAGCAGACGGTCATAGGTTCGAATCCTATCGCGATCACAAATTATCTCCAAGAATAATAATTATTTTTGGAGATATTTTTTATCTTACAATTATCAAATATTTTTTAATGAAAAATACCTTTTTGAAACTAATATTAGTTTTTGGTCTTTTTATGCAAGGTCAAAATAAATCTGGGTCAGCGAACGCACCAGAAAAAATTTACTCACTTACTGCTGTTGGGGATATTATGATGGGAACCAATTTCCCAAATAACAGTTACTTACCGCCCAATGACGGATACGGTTTTTTTGATCCAGTTTTGGAAATACTCAATAAATCTGACATCACCTTCGGTAATTTGGAAGGGGTAATATTGTCAAAAAATATTGAACCTAGAAAAAGATGTAAAAATCCTAAAAACTGCTATGTTTTTAAAATGCCTGACCATTACGTAAATCATCTAAAGAATGCAGGGTTTAATCTTTTGAGTTTGGCTAATAATCATATAAATGATTTTGGTTCAGAAGGAGTTTTAAATACTGTCAAGCTATTAAAAAAATCAGAAATTTCATTTGCTGGAATAACAGATTATCCAACAGCGATTTTTGCTGTTAAGGACATAAAGATCGGTTTCTGTGCTTTTTCCCCCAATTATGGGACCATAAATATGAATAATATTAGTCAAGCAAAAAAAATTGTTTCACAACTAAGTGAAAAAGTTGATGTTGTGATAGTTTCTTTTCATGGTGGAGGAGAGGGAGAAAATTTTCAACACATTTCTAATAAAGATGAAATTTATTTAGGGGAAAATAGAGGTAACCCGTATATGTTTGCTAGACAAATGATTGACCACGGTGCGGATATTGTTTTAGGACATGGTCCTCATGTAACGAGAGCCATAGATTTATATAAAAATAAATTTATCGCCTACAGCATGGGCAATTTTGCTACTTATGGAAGATTTAGTTTAAAGGGACCAAAAGGATTATCTCCTTTGATTGAGATTAAGTTTAATGAAGAAGGTGATTTTATTAGCGGAAAAATAATTTCATTAAAATTAATAAATAGGGGTATTCCCAATATTGATAAAAACAACTCTGCATTAAGGATCATACAAAAGCTTAATCGTGAAGATTTGCCCAACTCTAGCATTGAGATAAAAGACTCAGGTGATTTTTTTTAATAAAAAAGTTTTATTAAATTATTATTTTTGATTTAGTACCTTCAAATATAAATATTCAATTAAGTATGTCTCAAAATATTTTTGCCGTAAAATTTTTTAAACAAGGATTCACTATAATAAGTTTTTTTCTTCTTTTTTCATTTAGCTCTGTATCTGCACAAAATAGTTTTAATACCATTTTTGAAAAAATTGAGCATTACAAAAGTATCTTCAACCTAGATTGTGCAAAAGATAAAGCCACTGATAATAGAGGAAAAGGAAACTCTTCATTGTATGGGACAAGAAATTTTAGGACAATATTGCATGGAATAGCATACAGGGGTGGTGGAAACAACTATTATCACTCAACAAATAAAAGAAATAACAAAAACCCATTACCAGATGATGGGTTAAATAACTTAGCAAATCTAAACTTTCGTTCAGCAGTATATTTATATAATGTAAATTTCGAAACTGCTCCAACAAAAATTGAATCAAAAAACGGTAATGTGTTAAATTATTATCAAATAGGTGGGAATAACGAAAAAGAAGTTAGGGCATTAATTAAGATGACTTTTGAGTCATTAAATGATGTGAATAAAGGTCCTGTCTATTTGCATTGTTGGAACGGTTGGCATCAATCCGGCTACGTTTCTGCCTTATTGTTACGACAATTTTGTGATTTAGGTCCAGAAGAAGCTGTTTATTATTGGAAAAACAATACTGACACATGGAATAACGGATATGACAGAATTAAATCTGCCATTAAAAACTTTATACCATATACGGATTTTCAAATATCAAGTGAAATTAAGCAAGCTGTTTGCCCATGTGTTGATAAAGCGCCTGAAAAGGTAAAAATTGAACAAGACGAAAAAGAAAAACTTAAAAGTACTCTTTTAACAAAAGTACCTTTTGCTAATAATTCTGTTGATATTTCCCCTGGTTCATTGACTGCAATTGATGAATATATTATTTTAAGTAAGAAGAATTATTTTTTTGATATTGAGGTGGGAGGTCATACCTCCTCAACAGGCTCTGAATCATACAACCAAACTATTTCTGAAAAGAGAGCAAAAATAGTATATGATTACCTTATTTCATCTGGTATTTCTGCTGATAGATTAACTTACAAGGGCTACGGTGAAAGTGAATTAATTGACACAAAAAATAATACTGATGCACACGCAAAAAACAGGCGTATTGAATTCAAGGTAGTTGGGATAAACCTTGAGATTCAATTTCAAAAAAATCAATATGAAATACCTGATAAAAATATTTCTCAACTCATATTTATTGCTGAACTTTTAATTATCAACTCTGAAAAGAAGTTAGTTGTTGAAGGTCATACTGATATCACAGGCGATCCACAGTTTAATCAAAATTTATCTAACCTTAGAGCCAAATCTGTATTTAATTTTTTGATTGAACAGGGAATTGATAGTGACAGAGTTTCATATGTTGGTTTAGGCTTTACAAGCCCTAGATATTCTAATGATACAGAAGATGGCAGAAGAAAAAACAGAAGAATAGAAATTAAATTTGAATAAGCGAAATGAAATTTTTTTTATTTTTCATTTTAACTTTTTCAAATTATGTGCTCTTATCCCAAAATGATTCCATAATTACGTCACACGAATCAGGGTATCATGACAAATTTATTCTAAAAGCTTATTCAAATTTTGGTCAATTAGTTTATGAGATTAATGGTAAATCAGCGCAGACGAAAAGTAAAAATTGGAATGATTCACTTCAAATCGACAAATCAACAATAATTTCATTAGGTTTAAAGATTAATAATAAAATTGTTAATGAAAAAACATTTTTTTATTTAATAGACTATAGTAGTACTTTTCCTGTCTTATCAATTTCCATAGACGAGAAGGATCTTTATGATCCTTACAAGGGTATTTATGTCAGAGGTGCAAGATCTTATAGAGACTCTGTTGAAAATAGATTAAAGAATGCCAATTTTATAAAAAAGTGGGAGAGAAAATGTAACATAATATACTTAGATGAAAATGGGCGAGAGGTGATAAATCAAAGGGCTGGTTTAAGAATTTTTGGAGGAATGACTCGATATAGGAGTGAAAAATCTCTAAGAATAATTGCTAGAGGAATTTATGGAAAAAATAGATTTAACTACCCATTCTTTAAATACAGAAATAATGGGGAGTATAAACATCTAGTAATTAGAAATTCTGGTGGCGATGCTTATAAAACAAGATTTAGAGATGTTTTATCTACCCAAATTTCAAAGCAACTTGATATTGATATACAGGAATTTCAGCCAATAAATTTATTTGTTAATGGTCAGTTGTGGGGGGTATATAATTTAAGGGAAAGAATTGGCCAACATTATTTAAACTATAATTTCAATGCTAATATTGATAGTTTAAATTTATTACAAGGTAGATATACAGAAGATCATGGTTCGAATAATAGTTATAAGAAATTAAGATCATTTGTAATAAATAATAATCTGGATAACAAAAAATCAGTCGATTCTCTAAAGAAATTGATTGATCTAAGAAATTTTATAAACTTTAATGCAGCTCAAATATATTTATGCAATACTGATTATCGGGGTAATATTCGTTTTTGGCAACACAGTGAAAAAGAAAAGTTTAGGTGGATAATGTATGATACGGACTTGGGGTTCATAAGACCTAACTACAATTTTTTAAAGGATAGACTAAGTGATACTGAAACTAAATGGCATAATCCGAAATGGTCCACACTTCTGTTGAGAAAAATTTTAAAAAACCAGCAGATAAAAAATGATTTTATAAATCAGGTATGTCATTCATTGGCAACGTCATTTCATCCCGAAAACGTAAATCGAGCAATTGATTCTCTAGAAAGAATCTACAGACCTGAACTAATAAAGCATTTTAAATATGTTAAGGGTGACCTTAAAAAATGGGAGAAAAATATTGAACTCCTGAGAGATTTTGCGAATCAAAGAAGTAACTCTTTTTTGACACATTTAAAGAAAGAGTTTAGTATTGAAAATGATTTTAATTTGAATATTAAAATTGACTCATTGAAACATGGATGTGTCACTATCAATCGAAATAATGTTCATAAAAATGAATATTCTGGGGTTTTTTTTAGTGAAATACCGATTCCCTTTGAGGTAAGTTTTAAGCCTTTGTATAGGCCAATAATTTCAATAAATGGTAAATCCAAGGCCTATAAAAAAAATACATTATATAATTCAATTAGAGACACAATTATAAATGTAAATAAAGAAACACAAAATATAAATATCAGATACAAATATGTAGGTGACAGTCATTGGAAAGATAAAATTAAAATAAATGAAGTTGGTGGATTAGGTATTTATGATACAAACAAGTGGATAGAGTTATACAGTGAAAAAAAAGAAGAAATTATTTTAAAAAACTGGAAGTTGATTTTTTCTAAGGGAGAAACAGATATCAAAAATATCACATTTAATATGCTTAAAGTTATAGATTTTTCAGGTGACTTAATTGATAAGAACAACAGGCAATTTATTTATTTGCTTGACAATAAAAGTAAACTTGTTGATAGTATTACATGGGAAAATAATTTTTCTAATAAATTATTTCATGTACAAAAAACTTTACCCTCAATTAATACAATTTCTGTTGAAGAGGGGATTGGAACACCAAATTCATTAAATCCAAAACATTTATTACTGATTGAAGAAAAAACGAAAGAAGAATTAGGAAAAATAGTTGCCATTTTCTTTACTTTTTTTGTTTTAATATTTGTCAATTTTAGCTTAGGTCGGGAAAATCCCAAAGCATCGGTAAGATAAAGTAAACTGCTAATGTTAAAATAATAATAGATACAATGTTTAACCAAAGCCCCTTACTGACCATGTCTTTAATTTTTAGGTGCCCTGATCCAAAAACGATAGCATTGGGAGGAGTTGCAACGGGCAGCATAAATGCACATGAAGCGGCCACAGTAGCTCCAACTAGCAGAAAATAGGGATGGACATCTATTGCATTTGCAAGAGATGCTAAAATAGGAAGCATCAGAGCTGTTGTAGCCATATTCGAAGTTATTTCTGTTACAAAGTTTATGCAAGCAATAACAATAAAAACTAATGCAATTAGAGGAATTGTGTCTAAAGTTTTTAGTTGTTCGCCAATCCATAGGGCCAGGCCACTGCTTTGAAAACCAATTGCCAAAGCCATTCCCCCACCAAATAATAATAATATTCCCCAAGGTAATTTGAGGGCATCATGCCAGTTTAATAATGCAGTATTTTTTTTACTGCTTGGTAAAATAAAAAGTATTATAGCTGAAATTATTGCAATAATCGTATCATCTATTTTTGGGATGAAATGTTCTAAGAGCCAGGATCTTGATATCCAAGCAAATGCAGTTGCAATGAATACATAAAAAACTGCTTTTTCCTCGAACGTAACCTCACCCAAATTACTCAGTTGTCTATTAATTTCATCCCTACCTCCAGGAAATTTTTTTTGTTTGAATTTAAATGCAAATTTTGTAAGGTATATCCAAGCTAAAATTAAAAAAAGTAGACTTATTGGGAAACCAAACAAAAACCATTGAGATAGAGAAATTTCAATATTGTATGTTTCTTGAATTACACCTGAAAGAATCAAATTAGGAGGTGTTCCAATTAAAGTAGCCATACCACCAATTGAAGCGCTGTAAGCAATTGCTAGCATCAAAGCCTTTGCAAAAATTAAGTTTTCCTTTTCAATTGTTTTAGAGTTATCTTTCAATTGAGATACAATTGCCATACCAACAGGTAAAATCATAACTGCAGTCGCCGTATTTGAAATCCACATAGATAAAAAAGCAGTTGCAATCATAAATCCAAGAATTATAGATGTGATATTAGCCCCAACAATTTTTATAATTGTTAGTGCTATACGCTTGTGTAGATTCCACTTTTCAATAGCGATAGCTAAAATAAAACCCCCAAGAAATAAGAAAATATACTTATGGCCGTATTGAGCGGTGGTAGATTTTAAATCAAGTCCATTGCTTAAAGGAAATAAAACTATAGGTAATAATGCCGTAACAGATATTGGTAAAGTTTCTGTTATCCACCAAATAGCAACCCAAGAAGTAGAAGCTAGAACGGCGTTGGCAGAATCGTTAAGTCCTTCGGGATGAAAAAAAAACCTTATTATTATAAAAATAATAGGGCCTAACAAAAAGCCTATTTTTTTTTTATTTAGTTGCATTTATTCAAAATAACCTAAAATCAATTTTATAAAAATAATTACAAATATTTTGATTTGAAAAATATATGGTATCTTTATTTTAATAAATAACTTCAAGATTTATCTTTCAAACTACACAATAAAAATGAAATACAGATTTATTACAAAAAAAATTTTTTCCATTGTAACAATTCTTTTATTAATAAATAGTTGTTCAACAGATGATATAAAGCCTACTTTAAATTTATCATCTTCGTCTCTAAATTTAAATGAAAATGACCAGTCCGGGGTTACACTTACAGTTAATCTTAACTCAACAGCTAATCATGACTTAATTTTTCCTGTAACCGTTTCAGGTACAGCACAATTTAACAATGATTTTACTGTTAGCTCTGAGGAGATTATTGTCAGTTCTGGAAATGATAGTGGTAATATTTCAATTTTTCCAATAGATGATCAGCAACTCGAGGGAATTGAAACTATTATATTAGAGATTAATTCTTCAAATGTAAATATTTTTTCACCTGCTATTGTAGAAATTATTTTATTGGATGATGAATCAGATACTGATGGTGATAATATCCCAGATAGCCTGGATAGTTGCCCCGATTTATTTGGCTATTATGAATACGATGGTTGTCCATTTCCCAGATTAATTATAAATGAGGTTTTATATGATCCCCCAAGCGGAGACCAGGGAGACGCTAATGGAGACGGGGTCAGAGAAGCCCAAGGTGACGAATTCATTGAATTTTATAATTTAGGAACTCAGTCTGTAGATATTTCTGGATATACAATTTCGGATGCAGCTCAATTAAGACATGTATTTCCCGAAGGTACTGTTATTCCTTCAAATGGTTCAATTGTAGTTTTTGGAAGCGGAGATCCAATCAATTATGGTTTTGGAAATTCAGATGAGTATTTTGGAGGATCAATAGTTCAATCTTCATCAACAGGACTCTTAAATATGAATAATGCTGGAGATTTTGTAACTGTTTCTGATCAAAATGGTGTTTCATTTTTAGAATTTGATATAGAACCTTTATCAAACAACCCTGACGAATCATATACAAGAAATCCAGATTTGGCTGGTGATTTTGAACAACATGCTGGAATTCCAGAGTCAAATAATAGTTTATTTTCGCCTGGTAAAAGATTAGACGGTTCACCATTTTAAGGCACTAATATTAATTTTTCTATGAAGTCTATTAAACTAAAAAATAAAAACTGGATTTTTTTAATATTGATTTTCACTTTTACTATTCAATTAAAAGCTCAAGATGATATTTCTTTAGAGTCTTATAATCTTGGAGAAGGAGTTCGTCTTTCGCAGGATGACAGCTACTCTTTTAGAATTAGGGGTTGGTTACAGCCTTGGTACCAGTCTCTTGAATACGGCGGAGATAATGAAATTAGATTTGCTAATCGCTTTAGAATGCGAAGAGCTAGAATTAATTTTGAGGGAAATCCAGGAAATCAGCGGCTTTATTATAGGTTACAATTTGATTTAACTGGTAATGGTCCAGAACGATATTTTGCATCAAAAAAATATTTACTTGATGCATTTGTCAGGTACAACATAACTAATCAAATAAGGGTTACCTTCGGTCAGAGGATGCCTAAAACTGACAACAGGGAAGTTTGGATGAGATCAAATACATTACAATTTGTCGAAAGGAGTAGGTTAACTTCATCTTTTTCTTCTTTGAGAGAATTTGGGCTTTTATTTAGAGGAAATTTTAGGACCAAAGGTGGTGCCTACTTAAGACCTTATTTTTCAGTAGCCAACGGGGATGGTGAAAATGTTTTTAATGCTGACAAAGGAGGCTTGAAAGTTGGAGGCAGAATTGATTTTCTTCCCTTTGGAACTTTTGCCAAATATGGACAATGGCGACAAGTAGATGTTGTACGCGAATTAATACCAAAATTAGTTATTGGAGCTCACTATTCTGTTTTTAATGATGTTACGAGTAGAAGGGGAAGGTCAGAATCTTATTCTAGACAGTTCATCTATATAAACGATTCTAACGGAAATGGGTCTTTCGATAGAGGGGAAGAAAGACTTCCAGACTATACAAAATATGGTATTGACTTTATGTTTAAATATAAAGGGTTTTTTGCTTTGGGCGAATATATAAAGTCAAGTGTATCAGTACCTGATGATATTACTCATAGAAATGATGCTTACAGTGATTTACCTTTAGATCAGCAATCATACACAACGAGTTTTAGAAAAAGAGTTGGTAGAACTACTGACTTTGTAGACATATCTCCTGAAGAATATGTTCGAAACCAGATGATATTAGGGGAAGCTTATAATATTCAAATGGGCTATTTATTCAAGAACGGTTTATCGATTGATGGAAGATATACTCATTTAGTTTCTGAAGACTTTTCATATTTAAACAGTCCTTTGTATAATAATAGACCAAATCAGTACACAATAGGTTTAGGTAAATTCCTGACAAAAAATTATGGTGCTAAGATTCAAGCATCTTATTCATGGGTTGATGGTAGCCTAGGAATAAGTGATTACAGAGGCTCACAATATCCTGTATCTGGTGGTGAAAATATTTTACGAATGATGTTAACTCTTTCATTTTAAATAAATGTCATTGATTAGAATTTATATATTCACCTGTTTGTTTGCTATTTTAAGTGCTTTTTCTCAGCCAAATATGCAGCCTAAAATTGTAACTGATAAGTTTTTCAAAGATTATGATGAGCTAAAAATTATAACACCAGCATTTAAAAAGAGAAAAGGTTACACTAATTACGAAGAACTAATCGCCTTTCTTGATGTTTATAAAAAAAAGTATTCAGGACTGTTTGAAGTAAATTATTTAGGTGAAAGCCAAAAAGGTTACAATATTCCAATTGTATATATTAAAAATGAAAAGGATAAAAATCCAGTTCGAGTATGGATCCAAGCAGGCCTACATGGGAACGAAAGTGCAAGTACTGAAGGTATTCTTTATTTTATCGCGGAGTTATTAGATAATCATCAACATCTTCTAAATAATATTAGTGTAGCAATTGTTCCAATGGCAAATATCGATGGGTATTTGAGGTGGAGTAGATATGCTGATAATGGTTTAGATCTAAACAGAGATCAGACGAAATTAATGGCTCAAGAATCGGTTTTACTTAAGAAAAATTTTAGTAAATTTTCTCCCGAAGTAGCCCTTGATTTTCATGAATACACTCCCTTTAGAAGAGATTTCTCTGGATTTGGAAACACTGGGATTTCAAATTTTTATGATGCTATGTTTTTATTCTCAGGTAATTTGAATGTTCCTGAAAATCTCAGAACTTTCACAGAGGAAATTTTTGTAAAAAATGCGGGAATAAAACTTGATAAATATAATTTTTCACATTTCCCATATTTTTCCACTACCAAGCTAAATGGAGAAATTGTCTTTAACAAGGGCTCTGATAATGCCAGATCTAGTGCAACATCGTTTGCTCTTACAAATTGTATATCCACATTAATAGAAGTTAGGGGAGTTAGAATAGGAAGGTCCTCGTTCAAGAGAAGGACTTTTATAACATATTTAATTGCATTGTCATATCTTGAAACCATACAACTAAAATCAGATCAGCTAAGAGATGAAATTAAAGTTGCTCAGGATATTAAAAAAGATATTTATGTTAGGAATAAAAGATCAATTTATGAAGATTCTCTGAAAGTTATTGATTTAGATAAAAATGAATTAATTAAAATTCCAATTAAATTTCGTGATGCTTTGAAATCTAAACCTGATCTTGTTCGCTCAAAACCATATGCCTATTTAATCAGCAGTGATAAACCTAAGATAGTTGAAAAGCTTAGAATACTTGGATTAGAAGTTTTTAAAATAAGTGAGAGAAAAAAGCTAGAGGTAGAACAATATAAAATATGCGAATTTCAAAAGGCAGGAAAAAAATATGAGAAAGTTTTTATGCAAAAAGTTTCAACTGAAATTAATCTAACCGAAATTAACATCGACGCTGGCACTCACATAGTATTCACAAATCAAAAAAACTCCAATCTTTTATTCGAAGTTTTAGAACCGGAGGCTCCTAACAGTTTTGTTAGCTGGGGAGTTTTAAAAACGAAACTAAATGAAACTTTACCAATTTACAGAATACCAAATTATATAAATTTAAATTATGAAAAATAATTCTTTAATTACTTTAATATCAATTACTTTATTTCAAATAAATTTTGCACAAAATAGTGTTATTTATGACAACGGTAATGGACTTGAATTATCAACAAACAAAGGAGAATATATATTCAACATAGGAGGATTTATTCAGCCAGCATATCGTTCTGTCACACAGAACTCGAGTTTTAACATTGGTTCGACAAATAGTGACGATTTTTATAAATCAAAGGCATCTGTTTTTACTTTTGGAGGAGATATGAAAAAGGAAAAGCTAAGTTTCTTTTTCATGACTGACTTTAGCTTAGATGAGCCCCTACAAGAAGCTTGGATGTCTTATCATTTCTCTAAAAAAACATCGATTACTTTTGGGCAAATGCTAACATTCACAAATAATAGAGAAATGATGTTTCGTGAAAATAATCTACAAATGAATGATAGAAGTTTATTGAGTCAATCTTTTTCAAATTCAGGTAGAGAGTTCGGTGTTTTTTTTAAAACACAAATAAATTCTTTCTTGGGTGAATTTATTCCAATGATTGCGTTTAGTTCCGGTGATGGTAAAAACTCATTTGGAAATGATTCTAGGGATGTTGACAAAGGTAAATATAAAATTGGAGGGAGATTAGATTATTATCCTTTTGGTAAATTTTCTTTAGATAACATGTTTTCTAACGTTGACAGATTCAAAGAAAATAAATTAAAGCTTGTTTTCGGTATTGCTGGAAGTATAAACAATGGAGCTAGTAACAGAGTTGGAGAAGGTCACGGAGATTTTAGTCTATATGATTCCAACGGTTTTGAACTTTTTCCTGAGTATAGCCAAATTTATGTGGATGTATTAGCTAAATACAGTGGTTTTTCGCTGCTATTAGAGTATGTTGACTCGAGGGCCGATAATATTGAAGAAATTTATTTGAGCGACGGAGTAGATGGAACAAATAATGGGGATTTGATTTTGTCACCAACCCAAATAAGTAATTATTTAGTTCTCGGAGAACAATTCAATACCCAATTTGGATATATAACAAATTCTAATATTAGTTTTGATTTTAGATATGGTGAATCAACGCCTGAGTTTTCATCTAATTTGAGTTCTATTTTATCAAAATCCAAAAACTTTACTTTTGGCATTAGTAAATATTTTAACGGTAATATAAAACTTCAAGCTATGTATAATAATACTAAATTTGGCTCAGGTGATAAGATTATCACTGGGGAAGTACTAATGCAAATTATTTTCTAATTGAGACGATTTTACAATACAATAGTCTTTTTATTTTTTTTTGGGTTTAGTTTTTCTCAAAACTTAAGTCCCGGTACAACTGACTCTTTTATATTTTCACCTCCTCATCCCTTGGAAAGGCCCACAGTTGAAGTTTTTTACCATATTCCCTCAGGCGATATTAGTTCAATGCCTATTCTATTTTCTTTTCACGGGGCTTCTAGAAATGCTAATGATTACAGGGATTTTTGGATTAATATGGCTAATGAGAACGAATTTATGGTTTTTGCACCTGAATTTTCAAGTTCAAATTATCCTGGACTGGGTGATAATTACCTAATGGGCAATGTTTTTGAAGACGGAGACAACCCTGAAGCTGGAGAGCTAAATAGTCCAAATCATTGGACATTTTCAGTCATAGAACCATTATTTGAATATATAAAATTAGATATTTCAGGATCTCAGGAAAGCTATAATGCATGGGGCCATTCAGGCGGTGCGCAATTTTTACATCGATTTGCCATGTTTGTTCCACAAAGTAATTTAGGAATTGGTATTTGCTCAAATGCAGGCTGGTATACGGTTCCTGAAGATAATATCAATTATCCATACGGCATAGGCTTACCTTTTGGATCAACAAATCTTAATGTTTTTGATTTTTTGCAAAATTCATTCGACGGTTTAAATATTAATTATCAAGAATTTTTTCAAAAAAATCTATTAATTCATCTTGGGACGAATGACAATGACCCAGATTCTTCAGGCTTAAGACATAATAGTGTTGTGGATAATCAGCAGGGTTTAAATCGTTATGACAGAGGTCATTATTTCTTCGAAACTAGTCAAAATGAAGCTCAATTTTTAAATTTACAATTTAACTGGCTTCAATTTGATGCAGAGGATATATCTCACAATGATCAATTGATGGCTAACGATGCTCTACAATACTTAATTAATCCACCTTTAAATATTTCTTTGCATCAAATTAAAACAAAATTATTTCCCAACCCAGTTAAGGATTTTTTACATTTAAATTCAACTATTCCAATTAGGATAATAGAGGTTTTTAATTCAGTCGGCCAACTTATATTTAGATACGAACCACGTAAAAATTATTTAGATATTGATATGTCGTTACTTTTGGACGGGATGTATACTATAAAAATTATAACAGAAAATGGAATTCAAAATTTATTAATTTTAAAAAACAGTTAAATATAATTATTCAAATATGAAAAAAATATTATTTGTTCTTGTATGTCTTTGCCTAACATCTTGTAATATCGATGATGATCCAACAATTTATAATTTAGATATAAGCGTGTTAGAGAATTTAAATAACGGGGTTCCACCTTCAAACATAGTTCAAATTGTAGGAGTTGAGGCTATGTTCGGTTTGGAATTTGCCGGGGGTTTTATTTTTCACTACGAGGAAGAAGATGGTAGTCTAATTGTAGCTACAGATTATTCTCAATTTGGAAATTTTGCCTGGGGAGATGTATTCAATTTAGATACTAGTGTGGAGATTGGATCAGGAGATGATAATACACAGCTGATTATTCAAGGAAATTTAGCGGACAACAGTCTTGAGGGTATTGAATTTGGTAGTGATAATTATTCATTTAAAATCGTTAGTGATTTAAATTATAATGGTTTTGATGATTGGTTTATTCCGAGCAGAGATTCAATGTCTTCAATTTATGAAAATATTCACTCAAAGGGCCTAGGAAATTTTGATGAAAATATTATTTATTGGTCATCCACGAAAATTGGCTATAATCCTTATGTGATGGGCTTTAACTTCGACTCATGGGGTGGCGAACCCTTTTTGGGCTCCTGTGCTTCTCAAAATGGATTGATGATAGCTAGGAAAGTATTGTATTTAAATTAAAAAAAGCACTCAATTTTGAGTGCTTTTCAAGATTTTATAATTTTTTTTATTTAGTTTTTAAATCTTTAGACCACTGCTCAACATACTCAATTTTGCCGTCTAAATCAAAATAAAATTGTTCAATTAGCTCTTTTTCCCAAACTGTTCCGTCTTTTGAAACACGCTTTTCAATAGAACTTACAATAACCCCTGATTTTGGATCGGTGTTCTGGATTTTTAAAGGTACAATAGAGTATATTTTTTGATTTATTGACTCATAATTCTCAAAGTAGGATTTAAATATTCCTTTACTCATTTGGATTCTTGTACCATCATAGGAATCAAATACGGCATTTTCAGCAAAAAATTCTTGACAAGCTTCAGCATTCATTTCATTATAGCTTTTTATGAATGATTCAATAGTTTCAATTTCACCACGGTTGGAAAATACTAAGTTTCTACCACTATATTCATTGTCGTTTTTTCCATAAAATTTACCACCATAGGGCAGACCAAATTCATTTCTTGAATCAGGTGACCTGAATTGATTAAAACTATTAATTTTTTTATCTGCATTGAATGTAAAAACTTCCATTAGATAAACTCTTTGTTTACTTCCATTTTTCCATTCTCTGTCCTCGGTAGACCAAACAAGCATATTTACTTCTTCAGAACCCTTTACACGAACTGGAATCATAGCCCATGGTCGCATATTTACACTTTTCAACTCAGCGTGATATTTAGTCATGTATTCTCTTGCATTATTTGCATATTCCTTATCATAATATGACAGTTCTTTTTCAACATCATTTTTATTATAAGCTTCGATTGACTCTAAAGTAAGTTTCATATAATCATTGGATGCAAGCTCATATGGACTATTTTTTAAATCATTATTCCCCATCCATTTACCTGCTTCGGTAATTTGACCAAAAGCTAAATAAACTGAAAAAAGTGTAGTTAGTATAAATATTTTTTTCATTTGAATTAAATTTTGAATTGAAAACAAATATAATTTATTTATTGCTTTTTACAATTTAAAATTTATTAATATGAATTAATAAATTTCTATTCTACTAGCAGTGGTTTTTCAAATGAATATTTAATTATGTTAGCTCCCATCTGTAATGCTTTTTGCCTTAAGCTTTCCGGGTTTTTATGTACATCTTGATCTTCCCATCCATCGCTTAAGTCGCTTTCTAAAGTTAATAAAAGCACAAGTTTATTTTTATGAAATATTCCCATTGCTTTAGGAGGTAATCCATCATGCTCATGTATTTTTGGTATGCCTTCTGGGAATTTGTATGAAATATTGTATATGGGGTGGTCAAGTGGAATTTCTTTTAATTCGTTGTTTGGAAATAAATTTTTTATTTGAGGAATTATATAACTTTTCATACCGTAATTATCATCAATATGTAAGAATCCGCCACCAAACAGGTAGTTTCTTAAATTTTTTATTTCTTCCTTGGAAAATACTACATTTCCATGTCCTGTCATAAAAACAAAAGGAAATTCAAAAATTTCATCTCCATAAGGTGTAACAATTTTTGGCTCCAAATCGATTTTTGTATTGATTTTATTATTACAAAAATCAATTAAATTCTTTAACGAGCTTGGATTGCTGTACCAATCTCCGCCGCCGCTGTATTTGAGTATAGCTAAATTTTGACCAAAAACATTTGTGTAATTAAGGTTAAGAAGGAATAAAATTATCGTAATTAATCTAATCATTTAAAAGCTTAATTGTATGACACGCAATCACTGCAGCAGTTTCAGTTCTGAGTCGGTTACTTCCTAAGCTAACTAATTTATATCCAGAATCTGTCGCTGTTTGAATTTCATCTGATGCAAAGTCGCCCTCAGGGCCAATCATTATCGTAGTATCTTTTTCTGGGACAATAAATTTTTTTAAAGATTTATTTTTATCTACAAGGCAACTAGCTATGAATTTATTTTCTACGGCTTTTTTATTGACAAATTCATTAAAAGAAACAGGCTTATTTATAATTGGAAAATGAACTCTATGAGACTGTTTAGATGCTGAAACAATCAATTTTTTTAGTCTATCTTGTTTGATCTCTTTTTTCAGGCTATGTCTACAAATTAATGGAGTAATAAAATCAACTCCAATTTCAGTAGCTTTCTCTAAGAACCATTCAAATCTGTCATTTGATTTTATTAATGAAACTGCCAAATGGATATTATATTTTTTTGGTTTTCGGTAGCTCGAGCTTATAATTTTAACTTCACATCCATTTGGGTTTTCAGAAAAAATTTCACTTTCAAAAAGGCTCCCTAATCCATTAGTTACGAATATCTTTTTCCCTTTTCTCATTCTTAAAACCTTAATCAAATGATGACTTTCGTTTTTATCAAAAGTGAAAACTTTATCGCTATTTACTAATTTTGGATTATAAAATAATTGCATTTAAATTATTAAAATTTCAGTTTAGCTGATGCTGAAGAATTATATGTTGCAAAATCTTTTTTTAAATATTTAAAATATCCAACCACAGCAATCATGGCTGCATTATCGGTAGTTAATTCTAAATTAGGAATGTAAATTTCACAATCATTCATTAATTCAAATTCTTTTAATGCATTTCTTATCCCAGAATTTGCAGAAACACCTCCGCCTAGTACTATCCTACTTATTTTTGTGAGCTTCACAGCTTTTGTTAACTTATCTATCAAAATTTCAATAATAGTCTTTTGGATAGATGCACATAAATCACATAAATTTTCTTCAACAAAATTACTATTTTTCTCTAGTTTTCTTTTTACAAAGTATAAGATGGAAGTTTTAAGTCCAGAAAAGCTAAAATTTAGGTCTGGAACGTTTGGTTTTGCAAATGAAAATGCATTTGGGTTACCCGATTTTGAAAGCTTATCAATTTCGGGACCAGCAGGATATTCTAGGCCCAAGACTTTACCACTTTTATCAAACGCTTCTCCAATTGCATCATCAATAGTTTCACCTATAACTTTCATATCAAAATGACTTTTCACCTTTATAAGTTGTGTGTGACCGCCTGAAATTGTCAATCCAATAAATGGAAATTTAGGTGTCTTTTTCTCAGAATCCGCAATGAAGTTTGCGAGAATATGTGCTTGCATATGATTAACTTCAATTGCAGGTATTTTTAAACCATATGCAAACGATTTTGCAAATGATGTACCAACAAGTAATGAACCCATAAGTCCTGGACCCATAGTGTATGCAATTGCAGAAATTTTTTCTTTTGATATTTTGGCCTCTCTCAATGCTTGGTTAACAACTGGAATTATGTTTTTTTGATGCTCTCTGGAAGCTAGTTCAGGAACAACGCCTCCGTAGGACTTGTGAATTGTTTGGTTGCAGATTAAGTTACTTAATACTTTATTGTTACATGTAACTGATGCGGCTGTTTCATCACATGAAGATTCAATACCTAAAATATATATTTTTTTAGTTCTCAATACTAGATTTACTTATAATTCGCTTTCTTTGTATAGGTTTGGCAGAAAAATTGCTGTAATTTATTAGCACTGTAAAATAAGTAAAAATTATATCATATTTAAATTAATTTAGGCTATTAAAACTAAACAAACTATATACACTAAAGTTTTAGCTTCGTTGTTGTTGCTATTTTTCTTCTTCTTGTTTATTTTCTCTTTACCAATTGTTCAAACTCAAATTTCAAATTTAATTTTAAACAGGGTAAATGAGAAACTTGATCTAAATATTAATTTAAAAAAAGCTCATTTAAGTTATAGTGGTGATGTAGAAATAAAAAATTTATTAATCAAAGATCACAAAAATGATAGCTTGATTTACGTTAAAGAAATAAACACTTCAGTATTAAACTTACTAAAAATTAATAGTAATAATTTTAATTTCGGATTAATAAATATTGTGGGACTTGATTTGAATGTTAAGACTTACAATGGAGAAATTATTTCTAATTTAGATATTTTTAGTAAGAAAATTCAAAACAGAAATAAATCTCAGAAATTATTTAAATTATCATCTCCAAAGTTTAGCTTAAGTGAAAGTAAACTAAAGGTTTCTAATGAAAACAAAAATTATCTTAAATTATTGATTTTTGAAAACCTTAATATTTCTGCCAATAATTTGTTGATTTTGGGACCAAGTGTTCAAGCAAACGTCGATTTTTTAAATTTTCAAGATTCATATGGAAGCCATTTAAAAAAACTCAGTACTAAATTTAAATATTCACCAGAAAATATGATTTTTAGTGATTTTGTAATTAAAACTAATAAATCAAATTTAAGCGGTAATATAAATTTGTTTTATGATAAGGGAGATTTGAAATCATTCTCAGATAAAGTTGAAATCAAGGCAAGCCTTAGGAACGGCTTTGTTGAATTATGCGAGCTAAGTTCTTATTTAAATGATTATAGTTCGAATGATGCAATTAATTTTGATTTTGATTTTAGTGGGACTCTAAATAAATTTAATTTGACAAATTTAAATTTAATTTCTCGCACTGGTACAGCTCTCGAAGGCAATTTTTATATTAAAAGCTTATTATATCAGTTTAAAGATTTATTTGAAATGACTGGGGAAGTCAATAAATTTTCATCAAGCTTTGAAAGTTTATCTCAGATATTACCTAAATCTATAACAAAAAATCATTCTAATAAATTTGACTTTTTTGGTAACTTTTCCTCTTTTGGAGATTTTGAAATTAAAGGCGAAAATGCTGAAATTGATTTTACTTTTAATACACAAATTGGTGACATATATCCAAACATGTCTTTTTATAATATTTACAATCGATCAAAAGTATCTTATGAAGGTAATTTAAGCTTTGTAGATTTTAACTTGGGAAATTTGATTAATGATTCTCGATTCGGTCCAGTAAGTTCAGAATTTAAAATCAAAGGAAAAGGGTTTAATAAGAATTCAATGACTTCAAAAATTGATGGTTTTTTTGATCTTTTTCAATTGAATAATTTTGATTACAGTAATGTTCGTGTTTCTTCTGTTTTTCAAGACAAAGAGTTGAGTTTTTTTATTAAGGCAAATGATAAAAAAGTTAAGTTTGATTTAGATGGATCAGTGAATTTTTCTGAAAAAGACTTTGCTTATAATATTGAATCAGAAATTATTAAGGCAGATTTAAATGCATTAAACATATTAAATTCCGAAGGATCACCAACATTTTCAGGTATAATTAATTTAGATCTTAAGGGTAGTAATATCGATAAATTAAATGGGGAAATTAGATTAAAAAATATACTTTATGAGAACCAAAACACTATTTATAGTTTTAACCCTTTCAAGCTTGTCTCCAAATTTGATTCGAAAAATAGATCAATTTTTTTAGATTTACCTGGGTTGTTGGAAGGTAACATAACAGGTGATTTTAAAATTAAAGACACAAAAATTTTATTTAAAAATTTTTTAAGTGGATTGTATTCTAAAAATTTTTCAAAGATTTATGGCGATCAATATTTAAACTTTGATTTAAAACTACAAAAGAAATTTCTTGAAATCCTTTATCCAAAAATTCTTATAGAAAATAATTCGTCAATAAAGGGTAATCTAAGTAGCGATCCAATGAAATCATACGTATATGCAAAGTCTTCAAAAATGAAAATAAAATCATTTGATATGCAAGGCGTTGAAATTAATTTAGATAATAATTTGAAGTCTGGTACAGTAGTTAAAATTAATAATTTAACCTCACCCTATATTACAGCCAATGATTTTTACATCTTTAAAGAAAAGTTAAATGACACTTTAAAAATTAAATCGAGATTTAAATCGGGAATTCAAGGGGATAATATAAACTTTAACTTTTTTTACGTAAAAAATAAAAAATCTGATGTGATTGGCTTAGAACCTTCCAAAATCAGTTTTAAAAATGCAATTTGGGAATTGAATTCTGACAAAACAACTTTACTTGTGTTAGATTCAAAAACTAAGGGGTTCAACATGGATGCTATAGAAATGCAATATAAAAATTCAAATATTACTTTAAACGCTAATGCTACTGATTCTTTATCAACTACAATCGGGTTAAATTTTAAAGATGTTGATTTGTCTAAAGTCACACCAGAAATTGATAGTTTAAGCTTAGGTGGATTAATTAATGGCCAATTGACTTTAAATAAATCAAACGCTAAATATTTACCAAAATCTCTACTTGATATTGAAGATTTTAGTATTAATGATTTTAGATTAGGAACTTTTACAGCAGATATTTTAGGCAATTCTTCTTTAACCAATTATGATGTTAATATCAAAATTAGGGATGATTTAAAAAATTCTTTTTCGGCTAATGGAAATTTAGATATTTCCGATTCAAATTCAAATTTGAATTTGGATTTAAAGTTTGATGATTTCATTCTGAGTCCACTAAATCCTTTTGCTGGAAGCGCAATAACAAATATTAGAGGTAAAGTCTCAGGGGTATCGTTGGTCACTGGTCCGATAAATAAACCAAAAATCGATGGGTCACTAATTTTAAATAGTGGTGGAATATCTATTCCTTACCTAAACGTCGACTACAACTTTGATGAAAACACCAAAGTAGATTTGATTGACCAAAGTTTTGTATTTTCCGATGCTGGTTTTACTGACTCTGCATTTGATTCAAAGGGTAAACTTTCTGGAAGAATTTATCATTATAATTTTACTAATTGGTCTATGGATACCAAAATCAGTTCAGATCGTTTGTTGGTTTTAAATACCAAAGAAGATGAACAATCTCTTTACTATGGAACTGGTTTTATTTATGGTAATATTGACATGAGTGGACCGTTAAATAAATTATTTATAGATGCTAATGTTACCACATCGAAAGGGACAGTTTTTAAAATCCCATTAAATGATAGTGAAATGATAAAAGAAAGCTCATATATTAAATTTTCTAATCCATTTGATAATGAAACTAATGATTTGGGAAGATCAATTAAGCTTGATGATTTTAAAGGGTTAGAGATGGAATTTAATATGGATTTGACAGATGACGCAGAAATCGAAATAGTAATAGATAAAGATAATGGAAGCTCGATCATTGGCCGGGGAAATGGAAGTATTTTGGCTCAAATTAATACTAATGATAAATTTCAAATGTTCGGTGACTTTTTGGTTCTCTCTGGTTATTATAATTACAGCCTTGGAAAGGTGATTCAAAAAAAGTTTAAATTAGTTAAAGATGGTTCACTTTTGTGGGATGGTAATCCATTACAGGCTGAAATTAATTTGGAAGCTATCTATGATGGTATTAATGTCAATCCTTCAACATTACTAGACAATCCAATTAATCAAAGTATACCTGTTGAAGTAAAAGTTAATTTAACAGGAGCTCTTGAAAAGCCTGATTTAGATTTTGATATTAGATTTCCAAAAATTAATTCAACATTAAATAATGAAATAAAAGATCGATTGAGAGATAGAGACAAGAGGCAATTTCAAGCTTTATCTTTACTCGCAACGGGATCATTTCGAAGTAAAATTACCCTTGATTCACAAGACGCGTTTGAATTAGTTTCAGACGGAGTTACCAATGTTTTAAATGACATTTTTTCTGATGAATCAAATAAAGTAAAATTGGGTTTAGATCTTGATATTGGTAAAAATACTCCAGAGTTTGAAACAGACAGTAGAGTTGGTGTAACTTTGTCAACCACTATAAGTGAAAATGTCCTGATAAATGGCAAAGTTGGAGTTCCAGTTGGGGGCGTCAGTAGATCAACTGTCGCGGGTGACTTTGATGTTGAAGTTGTTTTGAACGAAGATAGGACTCTTTCCATTAAATTTTTCAATAGAGAAAATAGTATTCAAAATTTTGGGGAACAAATTGGTTACACCCAGGGAGTAGGTTTGTCGTACAATATTGAATTTGAAAATTTGAAAGAGTTATTAGCTGAACTTTTTAATGCACGTGAATAAAGAAATAAATGAAAATTCAAAAATGAAAAAAGTATTAGTTTTTAGATTTCATGGATTCTAGATAATAATAACTTTTCAATGGATTTTATTTGAAATTTTAAAATACTGCCTAAAATTTTCTGGTATACAATTAAAAAATCTATATAACTTAACATTATTCAACCATAAGTTTATTAATTTTGTTATCATTCATGGAATTAAAAATAAAAAAAATAGGTGTTTTGACATCTGGTGGTGATGCTCCTGGAATGAACGCCGCTATTCGTTCGGTAGTTAGAACCTGTGCATATCATAAAATTGAATGTGTAGGAATTTACCGAGGTTATGAAGGTATGATTGAAGGCGATTTCAGGCCCTTAGATGCCCGTAGTGTAAACTATATTATAAATAAAGGAGGTACTTTTTTAAAAACTGCTAGATCAAAAAAGTTCAGAACAAAGGCTGGTAGAAGGCTAGCATATGATCAGTTGAAAAAGAAAAATGTTGATGCATTAGTTTTGATTGGAGGAGATGGAACTTTTACAGGTGGTTTGATTTTTAATAAAGAGTTTAATTTTCCTATTATTGGAATTCCTGGTACGATTGATAATGACATTTCTGGAACAAACTATACTGTTGGATACGACTCTGCAATAAATACAGTTGTTGACGCAATTGATAAAATAAGAGACACAGCAAGTTCACACAAAAGACTTTTTTTTGTTGAAGTTATGGGTAGAGATGTTGGTCATATCGCCCTTAATGCTGGAGTAGGTTCAGGTGCAGAAGAAATTTTATTACCTGAAGAAAATATGGGACTACAACGATTGTTAGAATCCTTGGAAAAAAGTAAAAGTACTGGAAAATCTTCGAGTATTGTTGTTGTGGCTGAGGGTGATAAAACTGGTAAAAATGTTTTTGAGTTAAGAGATTATGTTGAAGCAAATTTAGATGGATATGACGTGAGGGTTTCAGTTCTTGGACACATGCAAAGGGGTGGAGCACCAAGTTGTTTTGATAGGGTACTGGCTTCAAGAATGGGCGTTAAAGCTGTTGAATCCCTAATCAAAGGCAATCATAACGTTATGGTAGGAACAATTAACAATAAACTCGAACTATGCCCAATCGAAAAGGCTGTTAAGGGTGATAGTAAAATTGACAAAGAACTAATTAGAGTTTCTGATATAATGAGCATTTAATTTAACAAATAATACATGGAAAAATTAAGAATTGGAATAAATGGTTTTGGAAGAATTGGTAAAATTGCTTTTAGAATTGCCTCATTGAGGTCAGATATTGAAATTGTTGGTATTAATGATTTATTGGATGTAAATCATCTATCGTATCTTCTCAAATATGATTCTGTTCATGGACAGTATCAAAACGATGTTTTAATTAAAAATGGTAATTTAATTTTAAATGGAAGAGCAATCAGGATTACTTCTGAAAAAAATCCCAAGAATTTAAATTGGGGTTCTGTAGGGGCGGATGTTGTACTGGAATGTACAGGTCTTTTTACTTCAATTGATGAAGCAAACAAGCATCTTGAAGCCGGAGCCAAAAAAGTAGTAATTTCTGCTCCTTCAAATGATGTTCCAATGTTTGTAATGGGAGTAAACCATAAGCACATAACAAAAGATCAAACAATAGTTTCAAATGCTTCGTGTACAACAAATTGTTTGGCCCCACTTGCAAAAGTTATTAATGATAATTTTGATCTATTGGAGGGACTTATGACCACAGTACATGCTGCAACAGCTACTCAATTCACAGTTGATGGCCCTTCAGCAAAAAATTATCGTCTAGGTAGATCAACATTAAATAATATAATCCCCTCCTCAACAGGTGCTGCGAAAGCAGTTGGAAAAGTTATTCCTGCATTAGATGGCAAGCTGACAGGAATGGCGTTCAGAGTGCCCACAGCGGATGTTTCTGTAGTTGATTTGACTTGTAGATTGGGCAGCAGTGTATCTTTAGATGAAATCAAGCAGGTTATAAAGACGGCTTCTGAAAATGAACTTGAGGGCATTTTAGGATATACTGAAGATGGTGTAGTTTCTCAAGATTTTGTTTCTGAGACTAGAACAAGTGTTTTTGACGCTAATGCTAGCATAGCGCTCAATAATAATTTCTTTAAGCTAATATCATGGTACGATAATGAGTATGGTTACTCATCTAAACTTATTGACTTGGCCCTATATTTAAGTGGTAAGACAACTTAGCTTACAATTGACGGATTCTAACCATTTTTTTTAAACAGTTTTAATTTTTTTATGATTATAATTGCCGATAGTGGGTCAACAAAGAGCGACTGGATATGTATTGATCCTGAAAACGGACTACCCATTTTCAATAGACAACGTACTAAGGGATTGAATCCTTCTGTAATAAGTAAGAGGCAGGCTTTCGGAATAATCAATAAAAATCCTTTATTAAATCAAAATAAACATTTTGTAAAGCATGTATTTTTTTATGGTGCTGGATGTGGTACAGCTAAAGCATCAAACATGATCAAATCAGTTTTGTCAGATTTTTTTAATAATGCTAAGGTTAATGTGGAAGAAGATACCCATGCGGCGATTTATTCTACTATTGGATTAAATAAACACCCAGCTGTTGTATGTATTTTAGGAACTGGATCTAATTGTAGCTATTATGATGGCCATCGGATACATCAACGAGTAGTTTCTCTTGGATATTCCATAATGGATGATGGATCAGGAAATTATTTTGGCAGACAGCTAATTAGAGACTATTATTTCAATATAATGCCCAACGAACTAAAACTTCTTTTTAAAACGCGTTATGAAATGAATGACGACTACATTAAGAAAAATTTGTACAAAAATCCTAATCCAAATGCCTATTTGGCGAAGTTTGCTGAGTTTATTATTTTAAATAAAGAATCAAAATATATACAACAATTAATATCAAGAGGTTTAAGATCCTTTATTGACAATATGCTTTGTCAATATCAAACCGAAATTGAAACAGTTCCTGTTCATTTTGCGGGTTCAATTGCATTTTTTTTAGAAAATGAAATAAAGGAAATTGCTCTGGATTATGGATTTAAAGTTGGTGTTTTTCAAAGACGTCCTATTGAAGGCCTAATTGAGTACCATTTAGATCTTGTAAAAAATAATTAATCTATTTACAGGCAATTAAGCTAATTTCAATATTAACATATTTTGGTAAGTTACTAACTTCAACAGTTTCTCGAGCTGGTGCTGTTTTTTCCTGAAAATATTCAGCATATATTTTATTAATTTTTGAGAAGTTTTTCATATTGGAAATGAAAATAGTACATTTAATTACATTTTCAAATGACATTTCTGCTGAACTCAAAATAGACTTTAAATTTTCCATAACCATTTTTGTTTCTTTTTCAATTGTATCCAAAATCAATGATCCATTTTTGGGGTCAATTGCTATTTGACCAGATGTATATAATGTATCACCAAACATTACTGCTTGATTATAAGGACCAATGGGCTCCGGAGCTCCTTTTGTTGAAATAATTTTTTTCATTATTTATATAATTTTATAGTTGTTTGTCTCTTTGTCGTTGTTTATCATATTTTATATCGCTTAAAATACTAGATCTAATGCCTATAAAGAAATTCCAAGATTTTCTATTACTAAATGGAATCCAAGAGAAATTCATACGCCAGCTTTCTAGATCACGCTCAAACCTCAACTGAGTATATGTTACTCCACTGTTTTTAAAATCATATCCAGAAGAAAAACCTAAACTCCAGCGTGGTGAAAGCTCAATGTCACCAGAAAACATCAACGAATGGGAAGATATTTCATTTTGTCTTCTTGAGTTGTTATAATTTAATGCATAGGCAATCCGTAAACTCCATGGGAGTTTATATTTGTAAAGATCATTAGTAACAGGATTTTCATTATCTTTTTTTGTTGAATTGAGTCTATTGTCGGCAAAATCTTGCGGTTTTCCAAATAGATCGTCAGCACGTCCACCACTCATGACTGATTCTTGTTTAGCCGAATCATCTTCACTATTTTGGAAGGAATCGCTAGATAAGTTGTATCCCATTGCCAGATTAGCACTTGTAACTCTAAATAGGCTTCCTCCATTATTTACATTGAAGACATTAATTTTTTGATTGCTATTATTTAATGCATACGGGTCAAGCGTAGCTCCAAAATTAATATTCATTTTGTTATCAAGAATTTGTGTTCCACCGCTGATCCTTACAGGGCTCCACTTTAAAGAATCTGCAGCCAGATTATAGTTAGAAGAAAAATTGAGTGAGTTTAATAAAAATATTTTTTTTGGATCTGTTGATAAGCTATCTCTGTCTCTTATCTTTGCTTCAAAATTATTAGTCATTGAAATGCCAATACTGCTAGAAAATCTATTACTAGGGGTTCCAAACAAAGACTCCTCAAATCTAGAATATTCAACTTGATCATTAGTTAACCCGTCAGCACTTACAATTTCATAAGTATCGTAATATTGGTCAAATGCTGGTGCAATATTGTAACTTAATGATGGTCTCATGACATGTCGTATAGCTTGTATTTTTTTTTCTTCGCCTAAATCAAATAAACCATATATAGTGGTACCAATACTAGAACTAAAATTATAAGTGGTATATGAGTCAAAGTTATTGAACACATTAGTTGTTACTTCTTCAATATTTTGGTCATAATTTTTTTCAATCGTCTTAAATGCCCAGGTGTGATTTATGTTTGTATTAGCACTAACACTTAAATATTTGAATAATTTGAAATTTGTGCTAATTGGTAGAGTATGTTGAACTCCAGTTTTTGCATTTTCAAACATTTCAGGTTTAAAAAATAATGAGTCTGTAGTTTGAATTCTGTTTTCTCCTCTTATATTATATTGAAAATTGATATTTTGAATTGCACCCTTTTTACTTCCAGCTTTAGGCGCAAGTGGGAAAATTCTATCAACACTTCCTTGAAATGTTGGTAAGGTCATATTTATTGTTTTTGTGTTCGTGTTTTGAGAATGAGTAGCTGTAATACTCAAGTTTACCTGAGGCTCGCCTCTAAAAGTTTTTGAGTAAGAAATTGATGATGCAAGAGTGTTGTTTAGAAAATTTGAATTATTGAGTTGATTAATAGATTCTTGGTAATATGTACTACTACCAAGATTGACTGATGCTGAAAAGCGTGAATTAGGGTTTGATTTGGCGTCTTGACTTTGATTCCAGCGTAAATTATATATAATACTTTTAGAGTAGTCCGGGAATCCACGCTCACTATTTATTAAATTTTCGTACCTAAAACTTAAACTACCTCTAAATTTGTATCGCACTGCGTAATTACTTTCAATTCTCAAACCATAACTTCCATTGGTGTAATAATCCCCTAAAACTGCCAAATCTGCGTAATCGCTCATTGCAAAATAATAACCACCATTTTGAACAAAGTAGCCTCGGTCATTTTGCTGACCAAATGAAGGAAAAATAACTCCTGATGTTCGCTTACTTGTCAGCGGAAAAAAGGCAAAGGGAAGGCCTATAGGAGTTGGAACACCTGCAATAAACATGTTAGTTAAGCCAGTAACAACTTTTTTCCCAGGGACAACCTTTGCTTTACGCAATAAAAAATAATATTCTGGATTCTCCTCGTTTTCAGATGTAGTAAATTTTGCTCTTTTTACAAAATACACCGAATCATTTTCTTTTTTACTTAACTCTGAAATGATTCTGCCCCCTTGTTGTTCAGTTTTTGAGTTCCAAATTAGAGCTTTTTTTGTTTTAATATTAAAAACTATTGAGTCAGGTCTAACAATATCCATTCCTTGTTTAAAAACAGGGGCTTGAGAATAAATTCCAAGAGAGTCTTTCAGCCTTCCAGCATATATAAGGTCTTTTCCATAATCAATTATAATAACACCTGATTGTATATCCATATTTTCGTACTGAATTTGCGCTTCATTGTACAGATAAATTTGTTTTGTTTTTTGATTAATTGATGTGTAATCTGTAGCAGAATAATTTACAATATCGCTTAAAATTCCTTTTTGTTTCTTTATGCTGTCATTAGATATCGAATCTTTCTCATAAGAATTTTTGTTCAGACTATCTGCGCTATTTGAACTTAAGCTTTCGTTGTAATTTATTGATTTTGGTTCTTGTGAGAAACTAAAATTATTAGTAAGCATTACAAAACTTATAAAAAAAAGAACTTTATATGGGGTTGTTTTCAATGCTTTTAAATGTATTTTTGTCTTATCAGAATCATTGATTAATCAAATTTAAGGATATTTTTAAGATACTTGTTTAAAATGCCAGTCTATCAATTTTGAGTAATGTAATTATGCAAAGTAAATCCTTTATTATAATCTTTTTAAGTTTTTTTGTAATGAGTGTTAACGCTCAAAGCAAAAATAATACCAAACCCTTCATCATAGTACTGGATGCTGGTCATGGCGGTAAAGATCCTGGAAGACCAACTTCGCATGGATACAAAGAAAAAGATATTGTTTTAGATATCACCTTAATGGTTGGTAAAAATTTAGAGGATAATGAGGATTTAGAAGTTATTTACACAAGAGATTCAGATGTTTTTTTAGAGCTTCGTGAACGCGCCTCTATTGCCAATAAAGCTGATGCTGACCTTTTCGTCTCAATTCATTGTAATGCACACAACTCTCAAGCTCATGGAACAGAAACATTTGTGCTTGGACTTCACAGGAATGAATCGAACTTTAGAATTGCTAAGCAAGAAAATGAAGTGATATTTCTTGAGGAAGATTATCAGGCAAATTATGAGGGTTTTGATCCAAGCTCTGCGGAATCTTTTATTGGATTAACTCTACTTCAAGAGGATTATTTAGATCAAAGTATTTTATTAGCTAGCAAAATTCAGAAAAATTTTACTGAAAATTTAAAAAGAAAAAACAGAGGAGTTAAACAAGCTGGTTTTTGGGTATTGCACAACACCTACATGCCTAGCGTTTTAATTGAAACTGGTTTTATAACAAATAAAAAAGAGGGTGATTATCTTAATTCTGCAAAAGGCAAAACAGAAATTTCTAAAAGTATTTCTGACGCCATTTTAAGTTATATTTTAAGCCTCAATGGTGTTTCAGTTAACAATATTAAATCGGAAGAAAAAAATTTAAATAATGAAATTAAATTCAAAGTTCAAATAGCAGCTAGCTCAAAAAAAATAAGGTTGAAATCTCATAATTTCAAGGGATTATCTCCACTGAGTAGAGAGAAGTATGGTAAAATTTATCGATATCTATATGGGGAAACTAAAAATTATTCTTCAGCATTAAAGATGCTAGAGGAAGCTGTATTTTTAGGTTACAAAGACTCATTTGTTGTTGCTTATGAAAAAAATGAAAGAATTCCAATTGAAAAGGCATTGAAAACTAAAACAAAATAGAGTATTATTTTGTAAATTAATTGCTAGATTTGTAAGGTATCAAATTATCAAAAATTGAAAACTTCAAAAGAAATTAGATCAGCAATACTGGTACTTTCTGGAATTTTTTTATTTATCTTCATTTTCAATTATCTTAAGGGAGAAAATCTTTTCAGCAGATCCATAAAAATTATTTCAGTTTATGAAAATGTCGAAGGTTTATCTGAATCTTCTTCTGTTACAATCAACGGTCACACAGTTGGAAAAGTACAAGATATCAATTTTAGTAATGACGGCAGTGGAAATTTGGAAGTTGTAATGCTGATTGATACGGATTTAAAATTTTCAAGAAACAGTTATGCTGAGCTTTATGAATCTGGTTTGATTGGTGGAAAAGCAATTGCTATTGTTCCAGTTAAAGACAATGCACCTCATGCCAAAACAGGCGATATCTTGTCTTCTAGAATAAAACCAGGACTAACCGATCTTGTAAATCAAAGATTAACCCCATTACAAGAAAAAATTGAATCGGTTATGGTAAGTGCTGACAAGCTTTTAATTAATTTAAATAATGTTTTTGACGACAAGACAAAAATCAACCTTAAGAACAGTATCATCAATCTTAATCAAACTTTAATTTCATTTGAAAAAGCCTCCAATTCAATAGATGAAATTTTAAATCAAAATAAAAATTCGCTCAAGAGCTCAATAGATAATATCAACTTAATATCAGATAAAGTTGTTAATATAGCAAACGACTTGTCTGAAATAAAATTTAAACAAACAATAGACGGATTAAATAACGCAGTATCAAATTTAAATGGTCTGGCAGAAAAAATTAATCAGGGACAAGGTTCTATTGGTAAACTAGTTAAAGATGAAGCTTTGTATAATAATTTACAAGCTAGTTTATTCAGCCTGGAAGCTTTGTTAGCTGATATAAAACAAAATCCCAAACGATATGTTCATTTTTCATTATTTGGAAAAAAAAATAGGGACAGTGTTCAGAAATGAAAATAGTCTCATAAAATAAATTTTGCATATGAAATTCATCCCAAACTTTATTTTTGGTTTCATTTTGTTTTTTGGAATTTATTTTTTTATTCGGAATATAAAAAAACTGAAAAGAAACATTAGACTTGGAGTGGAGACAAAAACAGAAGGATCAATCCAACAGCGATGGCTAAATGTTTTATTGATCGCTTTGGGCCAAAAAAAAATGTTTAATCGACCAATTTCAGCATTCTTACATTTTATAGTTTATATTGGATTTATCGTGATCAATATTGAAGTTTTAGAAATTATAATTGACGGAATATTTGGAACTCATCGTTTTTTTTCTCCATTGGGGCGAATATATGGGGTTTTAATTGGAACTTTTGAAATTTTAGCATTGTTGGTATTTATTTCTGTAATCATTTTTTGGTTACGTCGCAATATGTTGCGAATCAAGCGGTTTATGAGCAATGAAATGATTGGTTGGCCTAAGAAAGATGCAAATTTGATATTATATTTTGAAATTTTATTAATGGGACTGTTTATAATTATGAATGCGACTGATGTTGAGTTTCAAGAAATGAATTCTGGTAATTTAGTTAGCTCATATGTCGCTCCATTGTTTGATGGATTTCCTAAAAATATTATCGAGCGGGTTGCGTGGTGGCTACACATAATAGGTATATTAATTTTTCTTAACTACTTATTCTACTCCAAACATTTGCACATTATATTAGCATTTCCCAATACTTATTATGGAAGCTTAAGACCCAAAGGGTATTTAGAAAATCTTCCCAATGTAACTAATGAAGTCAAGCTTATGATTAATCCAAATACTCATTTGGATGAAAGTGGTGATTTATCCACTAAATTTGGAGCAAATGACGTCTTTGATTTAAATCGCATACAATTATTAAGTGCCTATACATGCACAGAGTGTGGTAGATGTACATCTGAATGTCCGGCCAACAAAACGGGTAAGAGGCTCTCACCTCGAAAGATTATGATGGATACAAGAGATCGAACGGAAGAGGTTGGAAAAAACATCGACATAAATGGTGGCTTTTTTAAGCCAGATGGAAAACAACTTTTAGGCGATTATATAACAAGTGAAGAAATTTGGGCTTGTACCAGCTGCAATGCTTGTGTCCAATCTTGTCCTTTGAGTATTAACCCAATGTCAATAATACTAGAGATGCGACGCTATTTAGTAATGGAGGAAAGCGCAGCGCCAACTGAACTAAATAGTATGATGAGTAATATAGAAAATAATGGTGCTCCATGGCCATACAATCAAATGGATAGATTAAATTGGAATAATAAATAAATTGACTTAATAATGAAACGAGAAGAAATAGATTCTTTTTTACATCAAAAGGTTGAGGATGGTGAGTTAATTAGCCCAGTTCTTCCAGAAGAAGTAAAAAACTACCTAATTGATATTGATGGTACAATTACAGATGATATACCAAATGAGGAACCTGACCGGATGGCTACATGCAAGCCGTTCGAAGATGCAAAGATAACTTGTAATAAGTGGTATGATCAGGGTCACATGATATGTTTTTTTACATCTCGGACGGAAGATCATAGAATTGTTACAGAAAATTGGCTAAAACATCACGGATTTAAATATCATACATTGTTAATGGGGAAACCTAGAGGTGGCAATTACCATTGGATAGATAATCATTTAGTAAAAGCTACTAGATACAGAGGTAAATTCACAGATTTAGTTGAAAAGGAGGTTACTATTCAAGTTTTCGATGATGGTAAAAAATAAATAGATAGTAATATGAGCGATTTTTTTAAAGTTCCTACAATGGCTGAGCTAAAATCAAAAGGCGAGATTCCGGAGGTTTTGTTTTGGGTTGGTTGTGCTGGCAGTTTTGATGATAGAGCAAAAAAAATAACTCGTTCTTTTGTAAAATTATTAAGGAGTGCTGGAGTTTCATTTGCAGTTTTGGGTACTGAGGAAAGCTGTTCTGGCGACCCTGCAAAGCGAGCTGGCAATGATTTTTTGTTTCAAATGCAGGCATTATCTAACATAGAAACAATGAACTCATACGAATTTAAAAAGATTGTAACAGCTTGTCCACATTGCTTTAACACTATTAAAAATGAGTATCCATCATTAGGAGGAAAATATGTGGTTATGCATCATACACAATTTCTTAAAATTCTTTTAGATGAAGGAAGGTTAACTATAGATGGAGGACAATTTAGAGGTAAAAAGATAACATTTCATGATCCATGTTATCTTGGTAGAGCTAATGGTATTTATGAAGCACCAAGAGATTTAATTAAAAAATTAGATGCTGAACTTGTTGAAATGAAAAGCTGTAAGCAAAATGGACTATGTTGTGGCGCAGGTGGTGCTCAAATGTTTAAAGAATCTGAACCAGGAAATAAAGAAATTAATATAGAAAGAACTGAACAAGCTCTTGAAGTAGAACCGGATATAATTGCTGCTAGCTGTCCCTTTTGCAACACTATGATGGCTGACGGAATTAAAGAGAAAGGCAAAGCTGAAGTTGAGGTATGTGATATTGCTGAAATTATTGTGAGAGAAAAAAAATTATGAATAATGTTAGTAAATTTTCAAGATTTACCAGATGATGCACGCGTTTGGATTTACCAGTCTGATCGCTCATTTTCAATACATGAAGTTAGAGATATTTCAAATAGATTAAATACTTTTTTGACAAGTTGGACCTCTCACGGAGTTGAACTAAAATCTGCTTTTGAAATTAAGTACAGCAGATTTATCATAATAGGATTAAATCAAAACAGAAATAACGCATCGGGTTGTTCTATTGACAGCTTGGTACACTTGATTCTTGAATTCGAAGATTTGTTCAAAGTTAGTCTTCTTGATAAATTAAATGTCTCATATAAACATGGAGCTTTTGTAGCATATAAAAATATAGAAGATTTTAAAAAAATGGCTAAAGCAAAATCTATCTCAAAAAAAACTATAGTTTTTAACAATTTGGTACAAACCAAAATAGAATATTTAACTAACTGGGAAATTCCAGCATCTGATAGTTGGCATGCTCGATTTTTTATTTAATTGTTAAAATCAAACGAAATATATTAATTTAAGAGTTTAATTTGAAACCAATTTTATGCGTTACAAATTTTGTGTTTTATTAATCATAGGTCTCTCTGCATCCGCTCAGTCTCCATTGAAAACAAACGATTCTATTAATCAAAAAAAATGGGTTGACAGTGTTTATAATTCTATGAATTTAAATCAAAAAATCGGTCAATTATTTGTAGTACAAGTTTTCTCTAACCGAAATAAGCAAAATAAGGACAAAATCATTTCGATGATAAGGAATAATCATATCGGAGGAATTATTTACTCTAAAGGTGGTCCAGTCAGACAAGCATCTCTCAATAATGAATTACAAAGCTATTCTAAAATTCCACTACTCGTTGGTATGGATGCCGAGTGGGGATTAAGTATGAGACTAGATTCTACTTTCGCTTTTCCCTGGAATATGACACTCGGTGCAGTAAATGATTTAAAATTGTTGAAAAAAACTGGTAAATATATTGGTGAGCATTGTAAACGACTAGGTGTTCATTTTAATTTCGCCCCTGTTGTAGACATAAATACAAATCCAAATAATCCAATTATAGGAAGCCGGTCTTATGGAGAAGACAAATACAATGTAAAAAATAAATCCCTAGCTTTTGTTAACGGTATGCAAAGCACCGGTACAATGGCTTGTGCTAAACATTTTCCTGGTCATGGAGACACCAGTAGAGATTCTCATAAAACTTTACCGACTATAAGTTTTGATAAAACTCGTATTGAAGATGTGGAGCTATTTCCATATAAAAATTTAATTAGTAATGGCTTATCTAGTATCATGATTGCCCATCTTAATGTTCCCGCGTTTGATAATAATTCTAAACAGCCTTCATCTTTGTCAGGTGAAATCATAACAAATATTTTAAAGAAAAAATTGAATTTTAAAGGGCTGATTTTTACTGATGCTTTGGATATGAAAGGGGTATCAAATTATGCTCCATCTGGTGAAATTGATTTAAAGGCATTCGAAGCAGGTAATGATATCTTATTGATGTCAAAAAATGTATCAGATGGTATAAAGAAAATAAGATACGCTTTTGAGAGCGGTAAAATAAAAGAAACACGCCTAGCACATTCAGTAAAGAAAATTTTATCTGCGAAATATAAATTAGGTTTAGCTCAATACAAACCTATTAAGATTGATGGTCTTATTGAAGATTTAAATAAAGTAGAAAATAATTTATTGTATTGGGACATATTAAAAAGCGCACAAACCCTCATTAAAAATGAAGATTTAATATTACCAATCAAAAACTTAAAAAATAAAATTGCTTATTTACCTATGGGTGACGTATCTGGCGATGTTTTTTATAAGAGTCTTCAGTTGTATGCGGATGTAGAAAAAGTTGATTATGATAATTTGGAAATCGTTTTAAATAAATTGAAGTCTTTTGATAAAGTTATTATTGGTCTTCATAAAAATAATCAAAACCCATGGGCATCGCATAATTTTTCAGCTAAAGAATTAGTTTGGCTGCAAGAAATAGCAAAGAATAATAAAACTATTTTGACTGTTTTCACAAAGCCTTACACCTTAAATAGAGTAAATAGTTTTGTTAATATAAATAGTATTTTGGTGGCATACCAAAACAGTACAGTATCTCAAAAAGTGGCTGCTCAGATTATATTTGGTGCTGTCAAAGCAAAAGGTAAATTGCCCGTTAGTATCAGTAACCGGGAATTTATAGTTGGACATGGATTAGAAACTCCTTTAATGGGGCGACTTGCTTATGGAATTCCTGAAAGTGTTGGTTTAAATTCGAAAAAACTTGCAAGAATAGATTCTATTTCAAGGTCTGCAATAGATTCATTAATTATCCCTGGAGCACAAATATTAATTGCTAGAAAAGGTAAGGTTGTTTATAATAAAAATTTTGGATTTCATACATATGAAAAAAAACAGAAGGTAAGATCTAATGATATTTATGATTTAGCTTCACTTACAAAGATATTAGTTTCTCTACCATTAATTATGGAGATGTTTGATAGCGGAGTAATAAGTCTAGATGACAAATTAGGTAATGTTTTACCATCTTACAAGAACTCTAATAAGTCTTCAATGACAATAAAAAAATTATTATCACATTATGCTGGATTAAAGCCTTGGATACCATTTTATATTTCTACATTGGACTCAATTAGTTCTAAACCGAATCCTAAGTTTTTCAGATCAAAAAAATCATCAAATTTTCCAATTCAAATATCAAAAAACAAATATCTTCGTGCTGATTTTAGGGATACTATACATGAAAAAATATTAAAATCAGATCTATTGCAGACAATTAAATACCGATACAGTGATTTGTCTTATTATATTTTCAAGGATTTGATCGAATCTCATTATGGTAAAACCTTAGATGATTTAATTGAAACTAAATTTTTTGATAAAATTGGAGCAAATCACACCACTTACAACCCGCTAACTAAATTTGGGATTAATGAAATAATACCAACTGAGATGGATAATTATTTTAGATTCGAAAAAGTCCATGGTTATGTGCATGATATGGGCGCTGCTATGCAAAATGGGATTGGTGGACATGCTGGTTTATTTAGTAACTCTAATGATGTTGCCAAGTTTATGCAAATGTACTTGCAAGGCGGCAATTATGGAGGTAATCTTTTTTTTAAACCCAAAACTGTTGATCGATTTAATACTTGCTATTATTGTAGCTTGGGTAATAGAAGAGGCTTGGGGTTTGATAAGCCTCAGCTAGGTACTAAAGGACCAACATGTGGATGTATATCAATGAGTAGTTTTGGCCACTCTGGTTTTACTGGAACATTTGTATGGGCAGATCCTGAGCAAGAGATTATTTATGTATTTTTATCAAACAGAACATATCCAGATTCTAAAATAAACCGTCTAAGTAAAGAAAATATTAGATCAGAAATTCAGCGTTTTATATATGATGCTATTATAGATTAGTAATGAAAATTGGAATTATTTGTTACCCAACTTTTGGAGGAAGTGGCGTAGTTGCGACTGAGCTTGGAATCGAATTGTCTCGTAGAGGACATGAAGTTCACTTTATTGCATACAGACAACCCGTTCGACTTGATTTTGTTAATGCAAAAGTACATTTCCACGAAGTTAATGTACCAGATTATCCGCTTTTTCATTATCAGCCCTACGAGCTGGCTCTTTCCAGTAAGATTGTTGATATGGTAAAAATGCATAAAATAGATTTGCTTCATGTTCATTATGCAATTCCCCATGCCTATGCGGCTTACATGGCCAAAAAGATGCTTCACTACCAAGGGATTGAGTTGCCAATAGTAACCACTTTGCATGGAACTGATATTACTTTGGTTGGAAGTCATCCTTTTTACAAAACTGCCGTAACATTTAGTATAAATAAGTCTGACGCTGTTACTTCTGTGTCACAAAGTTTGAAAGATGACACCCAGCGTTTATTTAAGATTAAAAAAGAGATCACTGTTATCCCAAATTTTATTGATTTAATGAAATATACCTTTGAATATGATAAATCGCATCGATCGATACTTGCTAAGTCGAATGAAAAAATAATAACTCACGTAAGTAATTTTAGATCAGTCAAGAGAATTCCTGATGTTATCAATATTTTTAAAAATGTATTTAAAAAAATTCCATCAAAACTAATTATGATTGGTGAAGGTCCTGAAAGAGATTTTGCAGAACAAATTTGTTTGAAATTTGGATTACAAGATCATGTTCTATTTCTAGGTAATAGCAATGAAGTTATTAAAATTTTACAATTGTCTGATTTATTTCTTTTGCCATCTGAAACGGAAAGCTTTGGGCTATCGGCATTAGAAGCTATGGCATCTGCTGTTCCAGTGATTTCCAGTGATACAGGTGGCCTTCCTGAGCTAAATATTAACGGAGTATCAGGCTATCTAAGCCCCGCTGGAGACATTGAAGGTATGTCAAAAAATGCTATAAATATTTTAAAAAGTTCCGATATTCTCACAACTTTTAAAATTGGAGCAAAATCAGTTGCATCAAAATATGATATTCATCACGCAGTTAATAGTTATGAAGATATCTATAAATTTGCTTTGAAAAATTGTACATCAATTTAGTGTAAACTAGTTTTTGTTTTATTAATTTTAGCTATTATTAAAGACGATATATATAATTATGTCTGGAAATTCATTTGGAAGACTTTTCAAACTTACAACTTTTGGTGAATCACATGGTACAGCCATAGGAGGTGTTATTGAGGGTTGTCCGTCAGGTATAAATATTGATTTTGAGATGGTTCATAAGGAAATGAGCCGCAGAAGACCCGGACAATCATCTATTGTAACTCAACGCAGCGAATTTGATAAAGTGGAATTTCTTTCAGGAATTTTTGATGGAGTAACAACAGGAATGCCTATAGGATTCATAATTAAGAATAATAACCAAAAAACTAAAGATTACAGTCATATAAAAGAAGTTTTCCGCCCCAGTCATGCCGATTTTACTTATAATCTAAAATATGGTCAACGTGACTACAGAGGAGGAGGAAGAAGTTCAGCCAGAGAGACTGCCTGTCGGGTTGTAGCGGGTTCAATTGCAAAACAGTTTTTAAGTAATATTTCTATCACAGCTTACACCTCCGCTGTAGGCGATATTTCAATTGAAGACACATATGATAAGTTAGATTTCTCTGAAATTGAAAGAAATATTGTTCGTTGTCCAGATAGTTTAGTTGCAGAAAAAATGATTAATAAAATAAAATCAATTAGAAAAAAAGGCGATACAATTGGCGGAATAGTTTCCTGTGTAATTCAAAATATGCCAACTGGACTTGGTGAGCCTGTTTATAATCGTCTACATGCTCAGCTAGCGAAGGCTATGATGTCAATAAATGCTGTCAAAGGTTTTGAATATGGTTCCGGATTTAGTTGTGTTTTAATGAAGGGAAGTGAGCATAATGATATTTTTAATAAAGATGGAACCACTAAGACAAATTATTCAGGTGGAATTCAAGGCGGGATTAGCAATGGTATGGATATATATTTTAATGTTGCTTTCAAGCCTGTGGCTACAATAATGCAGACTCAAGATACTATCGATGCTAATGGAAATGAGGTGCAAATGCATGGAAAAGGTCGACATGACCCGTGTGTAGTGCCAAGAGCTGTTCCAATTGTTGAGGCAATGGCTGCTGTAGTTTTAGCTGACTTTACACTTTTAAATCGACTTTCAAAAAAATAACATATGAAGTCTTTGGCATTACATTGGAGAATTTTATTTGGAATGGTTTTAGGTGTTTTATTTGGGTTTCTAATGACTCAAGTTCAAGGGGGTGTCGCTTTTGTTTCAGATTGGATTTCACCTTTTGGGACAATTTTTGTAAAGTTATTAAAATTCATTGCTATCCCTTTAATATTAGCATCTTTGACAAAAGGTATTTCAGATTTAAAGGATATTTCAAGATTTGCTTCAATCGGAATTAAAACTATTTTTATATATATAACAACTACGGTTTTTGCAATAACCATTGGTCTGCTACTAGTAAATATTTTTAAACCTGGAGATGGAGTTTCTGATAATAGTATCAACAAACTAATCAATAGCTATGCTGAAAATATGTCTGTTCAAAGTAAGATTTCCGAAGCCGGAAAACAGATGGAACGTGGTCCGCTAGATTTTATTGTTGATATGGTTCCTGAGAACGCTTTTTTTGCTTTAAGCAATAACAAATTAATGCTTCAGGTAATTTTTCTTTCAATTTTCCTAGGAATTTCTCTTTTAATGATAGAAACAAATCGTGCTAAACCTTTAAGAGATATTTTTGAATCATTAAATGACGTAGTTTTAAAAATGGTTGATTTGATTATGAAAACAGCACCAATCGCTGTATTTGCATTAATTGCTAATGTTATTGTGTCGTCTGGCGATTCGAAACTGTTATCTGCACTATTGCTGTATTCTTCGGTTGTAGTTTTTGGTCTTTTTTTAATGATAGTATTCTATATGTTTATTTTTTTTATTGTAACAAGAAAAAATCCTCTTTTATTTATACGACAGATAAGCCCTGCACAATTATTAGCTTTTTCAACAAGTAGCAGTGCTGCAACTCTACCTGTAACTATGGAAAGAGTTGAAGAACATGTAGGTGTGGATAAGGAAGTTTCGAGTTTTGTACTACCAGTAGGGGCAACTATCAATATGGATGGGACTAGTCTTTATCAAGCTGTTGCAGCTGTTTTTATTTCACAAGCTCTTAATTTTGATTTGACTTTTTCTGACCAGTTAACAATTGTTCTCACTGCTTTACTTGCATCAATCGGTAGTGCTGCCGTACCTGGAGCGGGAATGGTTATGTTAGTAATTGTTTTAGAATCAATTGGATTTCCACCGGACAAACTAGCCATAGGATTAGGCTTAATTTTTGCTGTAGATCGACCTTTGGATATGCTTAGGACTGTCGTAAATGTTACTGGTGATGCTACAGTATCAACTTTAATTGCTAAAAGCGAGGGTAAGTTGCGTGAAAGTAAATAAATGAACAGTTTAGTAAGCATTCATGTCCAAAAAATCTTAGTCTTTTTGACTTGTTAAAAATCGTTTACGTAGCTCTTTTGTTGGCACCATACATTTATCTTTTTTACCAAACCATTTATACCTGTTTTTGGCTACAACATCATATAATTTATCGCGTAAACAAGCTGGAATGCAATATCCAATAAGGAGAATATTATGCCATCCACCCAAAATTTTGGCTAATTTTAAGATCGCTGTACTTTTTTTGTACAATTTATTATCATTGAAAAAAATGATACTTTCAATGCAAACTAACTCACTTTTTGGTAAAAGTCCCTTTGCATAATCACTTTGCAAAGAACTAAATTTTAATATCTTTTTTTTGTCTGATTTTATCAGGTACAAGACACTACTGTGGCATAAATTACAAACTCCATCAAAAAAAATGATCATATTTTAATATTTAATCTACAAAATTCAATCTACTGGTGCTAACTTGGGTTTTAAATAATCCATAATTTACGGTTGCAATATTTTTTTCAATTTTATCAATGGTTCCAATTGCTCGACCATCGTCCATTCTTACTCTTTCTCCAATTCTAAAATTGTGAGTTTTGATTTCAGAACTCTTTTTGATATTTTTCGCAGCATTTTTTTCTTTTCTGATTTTATTAATTTTTAATTCTAATTCTTTACTAAGTATTTTATCTTTTTTTAATTTAATATTTTTTTCTTTCTTAGTTAGCTTTATTTTTTTGGAATTATGAATTTGTACTAATTTAAATACCTCATTCATAAGCTCACGTTTACGTTTATTGTTATGAAATTTTTCAGCTAGGTTTGATATTTTTTTACCTAAACTAATAAGTTTTTGGTTATCGTCAAACATCTCTTGAAAAGCATGAAGTTTTTTCTCAGCTTTCAGATTAGTTTGTTTTAATTTTTCAATATCCTTTTCAATGGAATGTCTATTTTTTCTTAACAATTTTTCATCTTTTTCAAGTCTAATACGTTCCTTTTGAAGAGATGCGATTGTACTATCAAATCTAATTTTACCTTTGTCAATCTTACTTTTTGAACGTTTTATGAGGTTTTTGGGTATCCCATTTTTTTCTGCTACTTCAAAGGTAAATGAACTACCAGCTTGTCCCAATATTAATTTAAATGTAGGTAATAATGATTCTTCATCAAATAGCATATTGGCATTTTTAATGAATGGTAATTCGTTGGCCAGGACTTTTAGATTAGTATAATGAGTTGTTATTATTCCAAAGGCTTTTTTTTCATAGAAAATTTCTAAAAAAACTTCAGCTAATGCTCCTCCTAGCTCAGGATCACTCCCAGTTCCAAACTCGTCAATCAAAAATAATGTATTGTTATTACACTTATTTAGAAAATAATTCATTTCTTTCAGGCGATAACTATACGTACTGAGTTGATTTTCAATTGATTGATTATCCCCAATATCAGTTAAAATTATATCAAAAAAAGACATTTTTGAGCTCTCATTTGCTGGAATTAGGAGACCAGATTGAAACATTATTTGTATTAAACCTACTGTTTTCAAGGTTATACTTTTACCGCCTGCATTTGGACCGGAAATAACTATAATTCGCGACTCAGGATTCATTTTTATAGTTTGTGGTACAGTTATTTTCCCCTCGTTTTTGTTAGTTTTTAATAATAATGGGTGATAAACATTTTTTAAAAATAAATTTTGACTTTCACAAATATTTGGTAGTATACCATTTATTTCTGACGCATATTTAGATTTTGAATACAATACATCGATAAGAATTAAAAACTCCTGGTATTTATCTAGTAGAGGTCTGTAAGTTCGAATAAAGTTTGTTAAGTCAAGTAAAATCTTTTTTATCTCCTCATTTTCTTCAAATTCGAGATTATTTAGTTCTCTTTGATAATTTTGTGTTGTATCTGGTTCAATATAAACTATACTACCAGTTTTACTTGCACCAAGAATATTTCCTTTAATTTTTTTTCTATACATAGCTTTGACAGCAAGGACCCTTCTGTTATCTACCACAGATTCTTTAATCTCATCCAACAAATTTTCACTATTATAAAAACTTAGCGCTGAATTGAAACTTGTATTAATTTTTGTTCGTACATATTGAATAGACTTTCGAATTTTAAAAAGATCTGATGAAGCATCATTTCTTATTTCACTATTTCTGTTAATAACAGAATTGATGTGTTTTGGAATATTTATATTTTTTTGAATTTGATTTGAGATTTTAAAGATGAGAGGATAATAATCTTGAAATTTTTTAAAAAAAACCAATAGATTATTAGCTGTTAGGCAAATAGATTTAATTCTAATGAGTTGAACTATATCTAGAAAACTATTTTGAATTTTAAGTAGCTTCAGTTCTTCAATAATTTCTTCAAATCCGTGATTTGGTATGCGATTTTCATTTTCAAATGATGAGGTAAACTCGTTAACAAGGTTTAGATTTTCTATACATCTTTTTTTTGATGTAAATGGTCTTATATCATTGATTTTTGATTTACCGAGCGAAGTAATAGCGTGCTTTAAAATTTGATTAATAATTTTATCAAACTCCAAGTCTTGAAGGCATTTTTTTGAAATTTCAATCATATTATTATAAACTTGCAAAGTTAACTATTAATGTTAACAATATCGACTAAATTTGTAATGTTAGCATTTATTTATGATAACTACTGAAAATATATTTAATATTAGCAAAGATTGGAAATTATTTTTGGAATCTGAATTAAGTAAACCCTACTTCAATATTTTAACGGATTTTGTTATCAAAGAATACATTGAAAATATCTGCTATCCTCCAAAAGATCAGATTTTTGATGCACTAAATTCATGCCCCCTTGATGACATTAAGGTTATAATACTAGGTCAAGATCCATATCACCGAATTAATCAATCAAATGGCCTAGCATTTTCTGTTAACTCTGATATCAAACTACCTCCTTCATTGAAAAATATTTTTAAAGAAATTTCTAATAATTATGATAATAAAGAACGTAAAAACGGGAATTTGCTCTCATGGTCAAAACAGGGAGTTTTATTACTTAATTCAGTTCTCACAGTTAGGCAAGGTATGCCAAATAGTCATTCTGGAAAGGGTTGGGAAAAACTAACTGATTTTATCATACATAACCTTTCAAAGAGGAGGTCAAATTTAGTTTTTCTGTTGTGGGGCAGCTATGCTCAACGTAAAGATAAACTCATCAACCAGCAGAAGCACATTATTTTGAGGTCTGGTCATCCGTCTCCTCTAAGTGCTAATCGTGGTCTATGGTTCGGGAATAGGCATTTTATTAAAACAAATCAATATTTAAAATCAAATAAAAAAACTACTATTAATTGGTTCAAGTAAGAACTGAAAGTTATTGTTTAAAATCTATTTTCTGTTAAATCTATAGTGTCCTATTATCTTGAAATCAAATAAACAATCTTCAATAACCTGCCCACTTCCAATGTTATGAACGATTTGGTATTGATTTGCATTAATTGATGGTATATCAACAACAATTCCAATATGAGTAATACCCCCACCCAAATCCCAAGCAACAATATCTCCTGGCAAATAGTTAGTTGATTTTTTTGAAATTTGTAGTTCAGCTCCCTGTCTTTTAAAGTAAGTCATTAAATTAGGAACACGCCGATGATCTATGTTGGGATCTGGTTTTGTAAGTCCCCATTTTTTTGGATAGGAATTAAAATTATTTGTCATATCCTCGTGAATTTCTTTTTGGAGATCAAAGTTAAAAGATCGAAAAGTTCTAATTATAACATCTGTGCAAACACCAATACCGTCAGGAACGTCTCCATTTGGATATGCAATACTATAATAACTGCCATCGTAAACAACTTTTTTTTCAGTGAGTTTTAAAGCCTCTTTAGATATGTTTTTTGCACTGAAAGCTTGTTGCGCAGTTGATGAATTTATAAAAGTTAGAACAACTATAAGTATTTTTAAAATTTGCATTACAGAAATATTAAATAAAAATCAATAGACTAGAATCAAAATTCGTTCCAATATTCAAAGATATTTCATGAATTTTTAAATATGATAATCAACCTATTAGCTTTGTTAGTGTATGTTTTATTAGTTTATTTATTACTTTTTCTGGATTTTTACTAAAGGTACCTTTTATTCTGTTTGCTAGAATTGCATTTAATGAACATGCTTTGTGTCCTAACAATTTTGACAGTCCATAAATTGCTGCGGTTTCCATTTCAAAATTTGTTATTTTTAAATTTTCATAATTAAATTTTTGAAATTTTTTTAAAAACATTGAATTTTTTTGAATTAATCTCAGCTGACGACCCTGTGGTCCATAAAATCCTGCACAAGTCGCAGTGATTCCTCTTTGAATATTTACATCAAATAATTTTTTTTCTAGTTTTCTGCAATTACCAACCATTAAGGTTTTGGAAAAATCACCTCCTAAATCAATAATATCATGATAATTTTCTGATTCAATTTTAAAATTATTGTTGAACTGGTAATATTCTAATAGTCCGCTTAAATCTAAGCCATACGAACTCAAAATTATAGAATCTAATTCAATGTAATTTTGAATTGCTCCTGAGGTTCCAATTCTAACAATTTCTAATGAAATCAAATTATTTTTGACAACTCTTTTATTGAAATCAATATTTACTAGCGCATCTAGTTCATTCAATACTATATCAATATTGTCAGCTCCAATTCCCGTGGAAATAACTGATATACGTTTTTTACCAATTCTACCCGTGTGAGTTTTAAATTCTCTGCTCTGTTTTTTAAAATCTATGGAATCAAAATGTTTGGAAACCTGTTCAACACGATCTGGATTACCAACCGTAATTATTTTGCGGGCAATATTTTCTGGCCTTAATTGAAGATGGTAAATACTGCCATCAGCGTTAAGAATAAGTTCTGATTTTTTAATTTTTATAGATTTATCCTCCAACTCTTTTTACACGAAATCCTAGATTTTTAAGGAACATCATAATTCTATCTCTGTTATTACCTTGTATGATTATGACTTCATTTTTAAAACTCCCACCAGCATTAAATTCCTTTTTTAATTTTTTAGTTAAGTTTTTAAAATCTGACACATTGCCATGGTAACCTTCAATCATTGTTAAAGGTTTTCCATTTCGTTTTTCGTATTTACATATTAATATTTGATCTTGTAAAACAAATTCCCTGGAAGTTTCGGGAACTTTTTTTTTAATTTCTTTATGATTTGGGAATAAAACTCTTAATTGATCTTTAATATCCATTATTTCTTTTTTAAGCCAAGTTCTTCTAGCCTTTGATTGAGAAATTCTCCAGCTGTGATGTTATTAAATTTTTTCGGATTTTTTTCATTAATACAACTTTCTAGTACGTCCAATTTCATGCTACCTACCGGGTGCATGAAAAAAGGGATTGAGTATCTTGATTTTGACCAAAGTTCCTTAGGAGGATTTTGGACTCTGTGAATAGTTGATTTTAATTTATTATTGGTATGCCTGGAAAGCATATCTCCAACATTTATCATCAGCTCATTTGGACCTGCTACAGCATCAATCCATTTTCCTTCATTGTTTTTTACTTGAAGACCTTTTCCTTGGGCTCCCATTAATAGAGTTATTAAATTAATATCTCCGTGAGCTGCAGCTCTAACTGCCTTTTTTGGAGCTTCCTTTATGGGAGGATAGTGTATGGGTCGTAATATGCTGTTTCCATTGTGAATATAATTATCAAAGTATGTTTCTTCAATTTGTAAATATAATGCTAGAGCTCGCAATACATATTTAGCAGTTTTTTCTAGCATTTTGTATGTTTTTTTACCAACAGAATTGAAATTTGGAAGCTCTTTAACATAAAGATTTTTGTGATAAGTTTTTTCAAGTTCTAAATCATTTTCCACGTATTGTCCAAAGTGCCAAAACTCTTTAAGATCACCTTGTTTTCTCCCTTTGGCGCTTTCCTTTCCAAAAGAAACATAGCCGCGTTGACCACTGACTTCTGGAATTTCGTATTTACGCTTGATTTCCGTGGGAAGGTTAAAAAACTTTTTTATCTCACTATAAATTTCATTTATTAAATTTTTTTCTAAAAAATGCCCTTTTAATGCGACGAAACCTATTGTTTCATAAGCGTTACCTATTTCAGTAACAAATTTATTTTTTTTATCAATATCATCAGATAAAAATTCTGCAAGATTAACTGAAGGTATTTTGTCCATTTTTTCTAACAATTAAAACAAATATAGGAAATCGATTTATTATTTTCCTAGTATAAAAATCATATTTAGTTTCCTTTTTATTTTTTAAATTTGATTATCAGCTCATAATAAATTTTTGAAATTTTCTTTTCCATACTCAAAGTTTAAGGTCTCGAGGCGTCAAAAAGTGTCTCTATACGTAAATATGCTCAAATCAAGAATGATTGAAGAAAAAATGCTTTTATTGTTGAGACAGGGTAAAGTATCGAAATGGTTTTCAGGAATCGGTCAAGAGGCTATTTCAGTTGGTATAACTATGGCAATGAATTCGGAAGAGTATATTTTACCAATGCACCGTAATTTAGGTGTATTTACAACAAGAAAAATTCCTCTCCAAAGGCTATTTTCTCAATGGCAAGGTAAAGCAAGTGGTTTTACAAAAGGGCGTGACCGTTCATTTCATTTTGGCACTCAAGACTATAAAATAATTGGCATGATATCCCATCTAGGCCCACAACTTGGTGTCGCAGATGGGATTGCATTATCTCATGTTCTTAAAAAAGAAAATAAGGTTACAGCTGTTTTTTCTGGGGAAGGCGGTACAAGTGAAGGTGACTTCCATGAGTCACTCAATGTTGCATCAGTCTGGAATTTACCTGTAATGTTCTGTATTGAAAATAATGGATATGGACTATCGACTCCCACCTCACAGCAATACAATTGTATAGATATTGTTGACAGAGCTAAAGGCTACGGAATGGAATCTCACTTAATTGAAGGGAATAATATTTTAGAAGTTTACACCAAAGTAAGAAGTATAGCAAATAGAATTAGATCAAAATCCAAGCCAGCTCTTTTAGAATTTAAGACATTTCGCATGCGAGGTCACGAAGAAGCTAGTGGAACTAAATATGTACCTAAGAAGCTAATGGACTCATGGAAATCTAAGGATCCAATAATTGAATTTGAAAATTATTTGCTATCTACTAATATACTTAACGAAGAAAAAATTTCCATTTATAGATCAGAAATTTCAAATGAAATTCAATCAGGTATAGAAAAAGCTTTTAGCGAAAATGAAATATCAGCAAATTTATCAACAGAACTTAATGATGTTTACAAAACTTTTAATTTCCAGGAAATTAAATCATTAGATAGTTCTACAGAGATTCGATTTGTTGATGCAATCTCTGATGGTTTAAGAGAATCGATGATTAAATACGATGATATGGTAATCATGGGACAGGATATTGCAGAATATGGAGGTGTATTTAAAGTCACTGAGGGTTTTTTAGAGAAATTTGGGAAAGATAGAGTTCGCAATACACCAATTTGTGAATCTGCCATAATTGAGGTAGCAATGGGTCTTTCAATAGCTGGAATAAAGTCAGTTGTCGAATTACAATTCTCTGATTTTATTTCCTCTGGATTTAATCCTGTTGTCAACTATTTAGCAAAATCACATTATCGCTGGGGACAAGAAGCAAATATAGTATTGAGAATGCCATGTGGTGCTGGAGTGGGTGCAGGTCCTTTTCATTCTCAGACAAACGAAGCTTGGTTTACCAAGACTCCAGGACTCAAAGTCGTCTACCCAGCTTTTCCATATGATGCAAAGGGTCTTTTAACATCAGCGATAGAAGATCCAAATCCTGTATTATTTTTTGAACATAAAGCTCTATATAGAAACATAAGGCAAGATGTTCCTAAAGGTTATTTTACTCAACCAATTGGTAAAGCTTCAATTTTGAGAGAAGGTCATGATATTACAATTATTACTTACGGTAGCGGAGTTCACTGGGCCATTGAAGTATTAAATAACAATCCCATGATTTCAGCAGATTTGATTGATTTGAGAACGCTACAACCACTGGATTTAGATTGTATTTTAAGTTCTGTTAAGAAAACAAATCGAGTGATAATATTGCAAGAGGATTCTCTCTTTGGAGGAATTTCAAGTGATATTTCAGCTGAAATTATGGAAAATGCATTTGAATATTTAGATGCTCCTGTTAAGCGAGTAGGAAGTTTAAATACTCCTATACCATTCGCAACAAATTTAGAAAATCAATATTTAGCAAAGCGCAATTTTGAATCATCACTAAGGGCAGTGCTTGATTACTAAGGGCTAAAATAGAATTATAACCTCCTCTTTATAATTTTTAAAATGTCTGACTCTTGGATACTAGCATCATTTACATAATTTTCAGCTTTTTCAAGAATATCATTAGCATAATGTTTATCATCCAGTCCTTGACAATTGATTTTTAAATTCAAGTATGCTCCAACTACTGCAGTTTTTGCACATAAAGCAGCAACTCCAACATCTGTAATTGCATTTGGATTTCCTATTTCTATCATCTTTCTAATTAAATCAAAACATTTGAATGAGGTTTCTATAACCTCAAAGGGGATTTGAATTGCTCTTTTTGTTGCACTTTGAATTGCTTCCAAACGCTTTGTTTTTTCATTTTCTGATCCTTGAGGTAATTTCAAAGCATTCATTATTTGGTTAAATGACTGGGCATCTTTATCAACTAGTTTTAATAATTTTTTTTGAATATTCATCGAAATATTTCCTTGATTTGAAAATATTTCCCATTTGTCGTCCCAACCTCTTTTGTTTGCTGAAAGATTAGCGCACATGGTTATCAATGCTGCTCCAAGTGCACCACAATAAGCAGAAATTGATCCACCTCCAGGGGCAGGTGATTCACTTGAAGTCTCAAAAGTAAAGTCTCTTAAGCTGTAATTAATCAATTCATTATCGTCACTCGATTCTATGAAGTTTTCCAAAATCTGCTTATTTGGTTCAAAAGGTTTTAATTCATTCAAACCTAAGGTTTTAACTGCAATTTTAATAATTTCTGAATCAGATACTGCGGTTGATCTTTTTTGTTTTTTTAGGAAGTAGATGCCAGCATCTTTTAGGACCTTTTTTGGAATCAATCCTACTAATTCAGATCCAGTCACTCTTAAACCTCTTTTTTGAGCCATTTCACAAGTTTTTTCAAATACATTATGGAGTGGGGTTGTTTTTATATTTGTAATATTATAAGATATTTGAGCAATTCCATAATCTTTTATAAACCAGCCAATTCCTTTTAAGTTTTTAAAATAGCCAGCTTGACGAATAGGATTACCATTTTTATCTTTTAAAATCTCACCTGTGATTTTATTACCTTTTCGTTTAATTCTACCAGCCTCCCTTAAATCAAATGCAATAGCATTTGCTCTGCGTGTTGAAGTTGTATTTAAATTTATATTGTAAGCGATTAAAAAGTCTCTTGCCGCTATCGCTGTAACGCCGCTTTTTGCTACACTATCATTGAATGAAGATGGACCGTAGTCTGGTTTCCACTCAGGATTTTTAAGCTTTTCTTTCAAACCTTCATATTCTCCTGATCTGCAGTTTGATAAATTTTTTCTATCATTGGATTTAGCAGCATTTTCGTAGCAGTAAACAGGAATATTTAGCTCGTTTCCAACTCTTTCCGCTAGGGTGTGAGCTAATTCTATGGTTTCATTCATCGTGATATTAGAAACCGGGATTAGTGGGCAAACGTCAACTGCTCCCATCCTTGGGTGCTCTCCTTTGTGGAAAGACATATCAATTAATTCTTGTGCTTTTTTTATTAGCATAAATGCAGCTTCAATAACAGATTCTTTATCACCAATAAATGTAATAACAGTTCTATTGGTTGATTTTCCTGGATCAATATTTATGAGTTTTACTCCATCAACTTTTCTAACCTCGTCACAAATAGATTGGATTTTGTTTTGGTCCTTACCTTCTGAAATATTTGGAACACACTCTACAATTTGCATAAAAAAGGGTTTTTAAAAATGTATAAAATTTGAACTATTATCATGCTTATTAGTTATGACGACATCACACCATTTAAAACAGTTTTGTAAACTGGGTTATCACCAAAATAGTATGGGATTTCGTCAAATGAATTCATTTTTTTTGTGATTATTAAATTTGCTTTTTTTCCCAGAGTAATACTTCCAAATTCTTTTTCTAAATCCATTGCGTAAGCTCCATTAATCGTAGCTGCATTTATCGATTCTTCGGGACTCATTTTCATTTTTAAACAGGCTAAACTTATCACTAGGTTCATATTTCCACTAGGCGATGAACCAGGGTTAAAATCAGTTGCGATTGCAACAGGTAGGCCTGAATCAATCAATTTTCTTGCAGGCGCATATTCAATACCCAAATAAAACGAACATCCAGGTAACAAAACGGGCATAGTTTTTGATTTTTTTATATTTTTTATGTCATTATTACTAATTTGCTCCAAATGATCTACTGAATGTGCATTGTATTTTATTGCCAATTTTATACCACCAAAACTGTTAAATTGGTTAACGTGAATTTTGATTTTAAATCCTAATGATTTCGCCGTTGATAAAATCAGTTCAGTTTCTTTTAAATTGAAATACCCTTTTTCGCAAAAAATGTCTGTAAAGTCTGCTAATTTTTTAGATTTAATTATTGGCATCATTTTATTGATAATTAGGTTTACATAGGCCGATTTGTTATTTCCAAACTCCTTTGGAATGGCATGTGCACCTAAAAAGGTAGACTTGATCCCCAAATTACATCTTGATTTGATTTCCTTAATCACGTGCAGCATTTTTAATTCATTATCGAGGTTTAGGCCGTATCCTGACTTAATCTCAATAGCTCCAGTGCCTAATTTTTGAACTGATTTCACACGCTCCAATGATTGTTTTAAAAGTGATTTTTTATTTGTTTTTCTCAAGGAATTAACCGACGATAAAATACCGCCTCCGTTTTTAGCAATTTGTTCATAGCTTTTACCTTTAATTTTGTCTCTAAATTCTAGCGAGCGATTTTCAGCAAATACTATATGAGTGTGGCTATCACACCAACTGGGTAATACAATTCTCCCAGCTAGATCTATACAATTTTCATAAGCTTTGGATTTAAAATCATTCATTTTTCCATAATCAACAATTCTATCACCATCTATTATTAAAAATGCATCATTTATGACTGGTAGTTCATTCATATCTTTACCGGAAACTTTGTCAAATCCAATGGGACGGACTTGGACTAATTGCCTAATATTTACAAAAACTTTTTTTTGCATTTTATTGCTTGAGTTTCCCTTTCTCAGTCATATTTTCAGGGTTAACCCAACTGTCATATTCCTTAGAGGTTAAATACCCCGAGTTAATGGCCTCATCTCTGAGAGTAGTCCCATTTTTGTGAGCTGCATTTGCTATTTCGGCGGCCTTGTAGTATCCTATTTTTGTATTCAGCGCTGTAACCAGCATTAATGAATTATTGAGAAGTTTATTTATCTGTTTTTTATTAGCTTTTAAATCGGAAATACAATTTTTTTCAAAGCTTAATGTGGCATCTCCAATAAGTTGAGCTGATTCTAAAAAATTTTTAATTATAACAGGTTTGAATACGTTGAGTTCAAAGTGGCCTTGGGATCCTCCAAATGTAATAGCTGAATCATTACCAATAACTTGAGCGCAAACCATTGTTAGGGCTTCACTCTGTGAGGGATTAACTTTACCGGGCATAATTGAACTTCCAGGTTCGTTGGCTGGAGTGATTAATTCTCCAATTCCAGATCTTGGTCCTGAAGCCATAATACGAATATCATTGGCTATCTTGTATAAAGACACAGCAAGTTGCTTTAATGAATTGTGTGTTTCTACAAAAGCATCGTTTGAAGCAAGAGCCTCAAATTTATTTTTTGCATTTACAAAAGTATAACCCGTAAATTGATTTATGAATTTTACAGCTAAAGTATCATATCCTTCTGGTGAATTTAGTCCAGTTCCGACAGCAGTTCCACCAATTGCTAGCTCGCTGAGGTGCTCTAATGAGTTATTAATTGAATTAACAGCGTGATCAATTTGAGAAACATAACCAGAAAATTCTTGTCCGAGTGTTAAAGGAGTCGCATCCATGAAATGTGTTCTTCCAATTTTAACAATTTTTTTAAATTCTTTTGATTTCTTATTCAATGTTTCCCTAAGTTTTTTTACGGCAGGAAGAGTTACATCCATGAGTTTTATATAGCTCGCTATGTGCATTGCTGTGGGAAAAGTATCATTGGAAGATTGAGATTTATTTACATCATCATTGGGTAAAATAATTTTCTTTTTTTCTGTTAATGATTTACCAGACAATAATTGTGCCCTGTTAGCGATTACTTCGTTAATATTCATATTGGTGTGGGTTCCAGATCCAGTTTGCCATACTACTAGTGGAAATTGATCATCATGTTTACCTGCAAGGATTTCGTCACAGACTTGAGATATTAAATTTCTCTTTTTTTCCTCCAATATGCCTAATTTATGATTAGTAAATGCAGCTGCTTTTTTGATAATTGCAAATGCATATATTATATCTAAAGGCATGGACGCTTTTGGACCAATTTTAAAATTGTTAATTGATCGCTGAGTTTGAGCGCCCCACAATTTATCTGATTGGACATCAACTACCCCCATCGTATCGATTTCTTTTCTGTATTTCATATGATAACTAACTTGCTACAAATTTAATTTATTTTCAATTAAAAAGCTACAACGTAATTTAAATGATATTTAATTAATAGAATAATTTAAATTAAATATTGTATAACACTTAATGATGGTGTATATTTGAAAAAAAAACAATGTTTGAGTTTGATCAATATTTAGGTTTCCTCGCTTTCATGACCATACTGACCATTGGCTTTTGGCTTATGATATTCCTTTTAACTTTTGCAATCCCATATTGGGTCTTTGGTTCTGCTATTGAATCAATTAAAGAAAAAATAGCAGCAAAGAAAGCGAAAAATGAAAGTTAAATCTACCAATTTATCCTGCAAAATAGTTTTAATAATTTACAAGACCTCATTAATTTTTTCTGTGGGCCTGCCAATTATGGCTTTTTCGCCATTGTAGACAATTGGTCGTTCAATTAATTTTGGGTAATTGATTAAAGCCTTTATAATATCACTACCTGATAAGTTTTTCCCTTTAAATTTCATTTTCCATAATTTTTCATTAGTTCGAACTATGTCTATTGGTTTTACACCCAATGCTTTGATCAGGTTATTTAATTCTTCATCGCTAATTGGATTTTTTAGATATTCAACAATTCTAAAATTTAAGTTTCTTTCTTCAAGAAATTTTACTCCCAATCTACTTTTTTGACAACGATTATTGTGATAAATTACTAACATGCAAACTATATATTTTGTTTTTGTCCCATCATCATAAGGTAAGATTTTAAAAATTCATCTAAATTACCATCTAACACTGATTCAGTATTTGTTGTTTCATGGCCAGTACGAACATCTTTCACAATTTTGTAGGGATGCAAAACGTAATTTCTAATTTGGCTTCCCCATTCAATTTTTAGCTTGTTTGATTCAATATCATTTCTTTGTTTCAATTGCTTTTGAAGTTCAATTTCATAAAGCTGTGATTTTAACATTTGTAGAGCTTTGGCTCGGTTATCGTGCTGCGATCTTGATTCAGAGCAGGTAATTTGAATTCCAGTCGGTTTGTGATTTAGCTGAACTTTCGTTTCAACTTTATTTACATTTTGACCACCCGCACCACTTGAGCGCGCAGTTGTAATTTCAATATCGGATGGATTGACTTCAATTTCAATAGTTTCATCTACCATTGGGTAAACGTAAACAGATGCGAAACTAGTGTGGCGTTTGGCATTACTGTCAAAAGGGGATATCCGAACAAGCCGATGGACTCCGTTTTCCCCTTTCAACCAACCAAAAGCAAAATCTCCTTCAAATTGAAGGGTTACTGTTTTTATTCCAGCTACATCACCGTCCTGAAGATTTAGTTCTTTAATTTTATAATTATTTTTTTCCGCAAACATTCTATACATTCTCATAAGCATATAAGCCCAATCACAACTCTCAGTTCCACCAGCCCCAGCTGTAATTTGTACTATTGCACTCAAATTATCACCATCCCCGGAAAGCATATTTTTAAATTCTAAACCCTCAATGGTCTCTGAAGTTTTTTTCAATTGATCTAATACTTCATTTTCTGAAACATCTTTTTCCTTAAAGAGATCATAAAAAACTTGTAATTCTTCGATTTGAGTTTTTGCGTTTTCAAAATCATTTACCCACTTTTTATTGATTCGTATAGATTTCATTATTTTTTCTGCTGATTCAGAATTACTCCAAAATTCAGGTGCAAATGTTTTTTCCTCTTCATTTTGAATTTCTATTCGCTTACGATCTAAGTCAAAGATACCTCCTTAACGCACCAAGGCGATCAATTAGATTTTTTATTTGATCATTTGTAGTCATACATTTGTTTAATATTACAAAAATATGATTTATAGTACAGAATTAAAATAATATGTAGATTTACATCAAACTTTGATTATGTTTATTGATTTGAGAAGCGATACCGTTACAAAACCTACAGTAGGTATGTTAAAAGCTATGAAAAAAGCTAAACTTGGAGATGATGTTTACGGCGAGGATCCAACCGTAAATGAACTTCAATTTCGAATCGCTGAGCTTTTTTGTATGGAAAAAGCCCTTTTTTTTCCAACCGGTACAATGGCAAATCAAACTGCAATCAAATTACACACAAGTCCAGGTGATCAAGTAATATGCGATAAATACTCTCACATCTATAATTATGAGGGCGGAGGTGCTTCATTTAATAGTGGTGTATCATGTAAACTTATTGACGGAAAGCGAGGAATGATTGATTCAAATCAGGTATTAAATTCAATTAACGCTCCAGATTTTTATCATAGCCCCGCATCTTCATTAGTTGTATTAGAAAACACAACAAATAAGGGTGGAGGAGCATGTTGGAATTTTTCTGCAATAGAAAAGATTAAAGGTGTATGTAACGATCACAACCTAGGCCTTCATTTAGATGGGGCTAGGCTTTGGAATGCCTTAGAGTTTAAAAAAGAATCCCCCAGCGATTATGGTGCTGTTTTTGACACAATATCAGTATGCTTAAGTAAAGGCTTGGGTTGTCCTGTAGGATCCATTTTGCTTGGGAATAATGAAATAATGGATAAAGCTATCAGAATTCGTAAAATTCTTGGAGGGGCCATGCGTCAAGTAGGTGTTTTGGCCGCTGCTGGTCTTTATGCCCTTGAAAATCACCGCCATAGGCTTTCAGATGATCATGTAAGAGCCAAAGAAATTAGTAATGTATTAAAAAGTGTAAATTATATTTCAAAAGTTGAAACTGTTGAGACTAATATTATAATTTTTCAATTGAATTCAGTTATAAACTCAACTACTTTTATTAATATGTTGCGAAAGAAAAAAATTTTAATTAGCGATATGGGAGGAGGTAAGCTAAGAATTGTGACTCATCTAGATTACTCAGAAAAAATGCATAAAAAAGTACTTGAAACATTAAAATCAATATAATAGTTTTACTATTCTATTTAAATCAATTTCCATTGAAGTATATAATTAAATTCTCACTAATAATAACCTTACTCTTTGCTTGTAAAGATAAATCAATTGATGATAAAATGACAAATTATAACAATTCACCAAGGCCCAAAAAAATAGTTAAAAAGTTAACCAAACACTCTGATGTAAGACTTGATGAATATTATTGGTTGAAGGAGCGTGATAATTCTGAGGTGATTGATTATTTAAATAATGAAAATAATTATTATGAAATTACAACATCGCATACTAAAAATTTTCAATCAAAATTATTTGAGGAAATGAAATCTAGAATCAAAAAAAATGATAGTTCTGTTCCCTACAAATACAATGGTTATTGGTATATAACACGTTACGAAAAAGATAAGGATTATCCAATATATGTAAGAAAAAAAGGAACACTTAAAGCTAAAGATGAGCTTTTATTAGATTGTAACAAATTGGCCTTGGGTCACAAATTTTTTAATTTAAGGAGTTTGAATGTAAGTTCTAATAATCAAAAATTAGCATTTTCCACAGATACCATTGGTAGAAGAGAGTATACGATTTTTTTTAAAGATTTAAATACTAATCAAATTTTAAAAGATAAAATTAATAATACTACTGGTGGTTGCACCTGGGCTAATGACAATCAATCTCTTTTTTATACCCGTCAAAATGCAGAAACTCTTAGACCTGAAATAATTTATATGCATAAATTAGGTGATTCTTCAAAAAATGACAGGCTCATATTTAAAGAAGAAGATGAAACTTTTGGAGTTGGTATCTATAAAACTAAATCAAAGAAATATTTAGTTATATCAAGTTACAGTACCCTTACCTCTGAATATCGTATTTTAAATGCCAATACACCTGACGAAAAATTTAAAATTTTCCAACCAAGAACTACAGGACTAGAATATTCAATCTCTCATTATGATGACTCATTTTATATAATTTCTAATGCTGGTGATTCCAAAAATTTTAAACTTTCAAAAACCAATGAAAAGCAAACTGGAATTAAATTTTGGCAGGATGTAATTCCGCATAGGGAAGACGTTCTGTTGGAGGGAATTGACATTTTCAAGGACTTTTTGGTAATTTCAGAAAGAGAAAATGGTCTGAATAAGATTAATATTCAGTCTTGGGATGGAAAAATAAATTATTACCTTCCTTTAAGTGGAGAAACTTACACAGCCTACACTTCAACAAACATTGACTTTGATACTAATATTTTACGCTATGGATATCAATCTTTGACAACTCCAAATTCAATCATTGATTTCAATATGACTACAAAGAGGAAAACGTTGAGAAAAAAGCAAGAAGTTTTAGGTAATGATTTCAACGAAAAAAATTATGTTTCCGAAAGGATTTGGGCTTCAAGCAGAGACGGTACAAAAATCCCCATTTCATTGGTTAGACACGTTAACACAAAGAGAAGTTCAGAAACTCCATTATTACTTTATGCCTACGGCTCATATGGCTCAACAATTGATCCTTATTTTTCATCCAATCGTTTAAGTTTATTAGATCGTGGGTTTATTTTTGCAATTGCTCATGTAAGAGGGGGACAATACTTAGGGAGAGAATGGTATGAGGATGGTAAATTATTAAATAAAAAAAATACTTTTAACGATTTTATAGATTGTTCAAAATTTTTGATCAGTTGTGATTATACCTCAAAAGACCATCTTTATGCAATGGGTGGTAGTGCAGGAGGACTTTTGATGGGAGCCGTAATTAATATGGCTCCACAGTTGTATAACGGAGTTGTATCAGCCGTTCCATTTGTTGATGTTATAACTACTATGTTAGACGAAACAATTCCACTGACCACTGGGGAGTATGATGAGTGGGGAGATCCAAACAACAAAATTTATTATGATTATATGAAATCGTATTCTCCATATGATAATATTAAAAATCAGCCTTATCCAAATTTATTGGTAACTGCTGGATTGCATGATTCTCAAGTACAGTTTTGGGAGCCCGCAAAGTGGGTTGCAAAGTTACGAGATCAGTCTAGTAATTCGTCTTTACTTCTATTAAAAACAAATATGTCAGCAGGCCATGGTGGAGCATCTGGTCGTTTTGAAAGTTTGAAGGAGGTTGCTGCCGAGTATGCTTTTTTCCTTGATCTTGAGCATACCCTATATTAGTATATCTAAAAATTGTTTATTTTTGAATTTTAATAGTTTATATGTTCTCGAACAAACACCCAAAGTATTACAACAATATTTTAGAATTAGTTGGCAATACTCCTCTTGTAAAGCTCAATAAGTTAACTCAAGGTTTTTTAGGAACCTATTTTGCTAAACTTGAAGCCTTTAATCCTGGGCAATCATCCAAGGACAGAATTGCATTGCATATTATTGAACAAGCAGAAAAAAAAGGTATCCTAAGCCCTGGAGATACTATAGTTGAAACTACTTCGGGGAATACTGGATTTAGTTTGGCTATGGTCAGTATAATTAAGGGATACAGATGTATATTAGCAGTTAGTTCCAAATCATCTCCAGACAAAATAAACATGCTTAGAAGTATGGGGGCAGAAGTTCATGTTTGCCCAGCTCATGTCAAACCCGATGATCCAAGCTCATATTATGAAGTAGCAAAGCGAATACATAATCAAGTTAAAGGATCAATTTATATAAATCAATATTTCAATAATTTGAATGCTGAAGCACATTTTAAAACTACTGGACCTGAAATATGGAACCAAACTGCAGGAAAAGTTACTCACCTTGTTGTGTGCAGTGGAACTGGTGGTACAATTTCAGGAACTGCACAGTTTCTTAAATCAAAAAACCCTAAAATAAAAGTTATTGGGGTCGATGCATATGGATCGGTATTAAAAAAATATCATGAAACAGGTGAATTTGATGAAAATGAAATTTATCCTTACCGAGTTGAAGGTTTAGGTAAAAATATTATTCCACAAGCAACAGATTTTAGTGTAATTGATCAATTTATAAAAGTTACTGACGAGTCGAGTGCACATACTGCTCGCGAATTAGCCAAGGCGGAAGGTATTTTTGGAGGTTACACCTGCGGTGCTGTTTTTCAGGCTGTCAAACAGCTTAATAGTTCAAAAATTTTTGGCAAGAGAGATATTGTTGTGATGATTTTTCCTGACCACGGTTCTCGATACATGAGCAAAATTTATAGCGACGAGTGGATGTATGCTCAAGGCTTTATGGATAATAAGCTTAGGCCTGAGTTAAGTACGGTTGAAATCGGAAAATAAACGCTAGGTTAAAACCTTATTATTATATAATTTTGAAAAATAAAAAACCTACTTTAATGAGAGATCTTTTTGATAAAATTTACAAGGACAAAGGTCCATTGGGCAAATGGGCGAGCCTCGCCGAAGGTTATTTTGTGTTTCCTAAGCTAGAGGGTCAGATTTCCAACCGAATGAAATTTAGAGGTAAAAGTGTGATTACATGGAGCATAAATGATTACTTGGGGCTAGCTAATCATCCTGAAGTTCGCAAGGCTGACGCTGAAGCATCTAAGGAATTCGGTTCTGCTTATCCAATGGGAGCGAGAATGATGTCTGGGCACACGGAATTGCACGAGCAATTGCAAAGAGAATTAGCATCTTTCGTTAACAAAGAGTCAGCATACGTTCTGAATTTTGGTTATCAGGGTATAATGTCAACTGTTGACGCTCTTGTTGGAAAGGACGATATTATTGTATACGATGTTGATGCCCATGCGTGTATAATTGATGGTGTTAGACTTCATATGGGAAAAAGATTTACTTACAAGCATAACGATATTGAAAGTCTTGAAAAGAATTTAGAACGTGCCACAAGAATGGCTCAACAAACTGGCGGCGGTATTTTGGTTATTTCCGAAGGAGTTTTTGGTATGAGAGGTGAGCAAGGTAAACTTAAAGAAATTGTTGCCTTAAAAGAAAAGTATAATTTCCGTTTTTTAGTTGATGATGCTCATGGATTTGGTACATTGGGCCAAAGTGGAGCAGGTGCAGGTGAAGAGCAGGGTATTCAGGATGATATAGATGTTTATTTTGCAACTTTTGCGAAATCTATGGCAAGTACTGGTGCATTTATCGCTGCTGACAAGGAAATTATAGACTATCTTAAGTACAATTTACGATCTCAAATGTTTGCGAAATCTTTACAAATGCAACTCGTAAAAGGAGCATTAAAACGCTTGCAAATGATCCGTAAGATGCCTGAACTGAAGCAAAATCTTTGGAAAATTGTTAATGCACTTCAATCAGGTCTTAAACAGCGTGGATTTGATATTGGCAACACACAAAGTTGTGTTACTCCTGTTTACTTAAAAGGTACCATACCAGAGGCAATGGCCTTGGTAAAAGACCTTCGTGAAAATCACGGTGTTTTCTGTTCAATTGTTGTTTATCCAGTTATACCAAAAGGTTTGATACTCCTGAGAATGATTCCTACGGCTATGCATACATTAGAAGATGTTGAAGAAACTTTGACTGCTTTTTCTCAGATCAGAGAAAGATTAAATTCTGGAGTTTATCGTCGTTTGTCTGCCTCATTGTCAGCAGCGATGCGGGAATAGTTTTATAGATATTTTATGTAGGTACAGCGCTTTTTTATTAATTTTGGATTAAAATCTTTCCAAATGTTTTGTATTGCAATGTTATTTGCAAGCTCTGGAGTTCTTCTGCAAATATTGATCCCATTTTTTATAAAAGTTCTATGAAATTCATTAAAAATAATTGCGTGTAGGCCTTTATTTTGAAAATCGGGATGTATTCCTATAAGAAGAAAATTAACAGTTTTACTGTTTTTATTATTTAAGAGATGAAAAATTCCGGTAGGAAATAGTTTTCCATTAATTTTTTGCAGTGTTTCAGCAAATGAAGGCATAACAACTGCAAATGCAACTAACTCATTTTTTTCATTTACAACAAATTTCACATATTCGGGATTGATAAAATTTAAAAACTTTTTTTTCAAATAATTTTTTTGAATGTCGGTTACTTTTACAAACGAAGATAATTTGGAATAGCTTTGATTAAATAAATCAAACATTTCATCTGAGTACCTCATCAATTTTCTTGTTTTTTTAAAATTTATTACTTTTAATTGGTAACGTTCCCTAATAATTTTTTCTAATCTATTATATTTTTCAATTTTAATATCTTTAAAGTCATGGCTGTGTTCTAAATATTCTTTTTCAACTTTGAATTTTAAAAATTCAAAATGTTTTTTGTAATAATCAAAGTTATATGAAGTTACCATGGTACCAATATGATCAAATCCATGTGTTAAAACTCCTACTTTATCTAGGTTAGAAAATCCCATAGGACCTTCAATATGATTAAGTTTATATTTTATTGCAATTTCTTGGACTTTTTCTAATAGAGCCTTACTGGCATTATAATCATCAGCAAAATCAAACCAACCAAAGCGTAGCTTTTTAATATTCATTTCATTGACTTCAATCCAATTGATGATAGCAGCAATACGACCTACAACTTTTCCATTTTTATAAGCCAGGAATAATTTTGTATAAGTTTGTTTTAATAGAGGGTTTTTCTTGTGGTTAAACGTGGCTTTTTCTTCGCTAATTATGGGTGGTACCCAGTACTTAGAACCTTTATATAATTCGAAGGGGAATTTGACGAAATCTTTTAATTTACTTTTTGAATCAACCTCTCTAATAACTATCATTAATTATCTTTCAGTATTTAAGCTTTATTTTTTGATCTCTTTCTTAAACGAAATCTTTTTTTTCTTTTAGATTTTTTAAATTTTTTATTTTTTACTTTAATCTCATCTTTGTGTTTGTCGATTCTGTATGACAATCCAAAATTAAATTTAATTAAAGATGGAGTGTTTTTAAAGTTGAATGTAATCGCTGTATCTAGCTGAAGATCTTTATTTAATAAACTTCCTCCCCCAAAGCGTATTAAATTATCAGCATAAAAATTGCTTTTTATTCCGTGTTTTTCAGCAAAAACCATCCATTTTTCATTCAATGCGTGTGTTAAGGTTAAAATATAATGAAAATCTTGTTGTCCTGAACTTATTCTATCCAAAAGGAAATTCGTTACGAAAACCCAACCATCATAAAAATTATTTTGAGTGATAACTGATGTGTTGTAACTTAATCCTTCAACACCGCCAGCTGTGTATGGATTATTTTTTGTGTCATAGTTAATACCACCTGAAATAGCTACTGCAGGAATTAATTGGTTCCATTTAAAGCCTCTGTTAGCGTGATAACTATAAACATTAACAACATCCTCTTTATTTTTATTAGGGTCATAAATCAAATACTTAGCTCCTAATCTTAATTGTTTAAAATTCGCCCTGCTGTTTTCTACAGGTATTGTTAGGTTATATGTTTGACTGTCATTTTGATAGTTTCCGTTAATACTAATTTCTAGGGATTCTTTTAAGAAACCGTATCGTGCTGCAAAATCAATTCCAAATCCTTCAACTTCATAGTTCGGATACGGGGTTCTTTTTTCATTAATTATATAGGAACCTATTTCAAACTGAACAACTTGTTTTCCTACAGAAAATGCTGATTGAGAAAAACCTGGTCTGTTAGAATTGATCACTTCTGTATATTGGCCGTGTGATTTCACTTGTACTACCAAAATCAATAAATAGAAAAAAATAATTGAGGTTTTTTTCATGAAGCTTGTTTTATCAAAACTACATATTTTTTGGTTATGATGCATTGTATTTATTTAAATCTAATCAATAAATTTTAAGAATAATAATGATCACAAAAAAATTACAAATAAGAATTGTATTTTTGAAAAACAAATAATTATTTATGAACCAAACGGCCTCATTTACGGGATTGCTCCAAACAATTCTTTTAATGATTTTATTTTTTTCTTTTTTTAAGTTTTTAATGAGACTCATAGCCCCCTTGGTACTTCGTCACATGGCTAAAAAAATGTCACAAAGATTTAATGAAAAAAAACCTAATTATAGTCAATCCAAAGAGGGCGAAATCAGCATTGACAAATCTCCAAAAAAACAATTCAGTGACGATAATATTGGTGAATATGTTGATTATGAAGAATTAGATTAATTAAATAATTATGAATTTGTCATTTTCTTTTTTTAAGCATGTTTTAGTCTTAACGGGATTTATATTATTATCATTAATTTACTTTTACCCTGTTCTACAAGGAAAGGAAATTAATCAGCCTGATATCTCAATGTACAAAGGAATGGCAAAACAGCATCTTGATTTCAAAAATGAAACAGGAAATGAAACATATTGGACAAATAGCGCTTTTGGAGGCATGCCAACTTACCAGCTTGGTGCTAAATATCCTCACAATTACATAAAAAAATTAGATTTAACGCTTAGGTTTTTACCAAGACCAGCTGATTATCTTTTTCTCTATTTAATAAGTTTTTATATTCTAATGTTAACTCTTGGTGTTGACTTTAGATCTGCAATTATTGGAGCTGTTGGTTTTGGTTTCTCTACATATTTGATAATAATTTTTGGAGCAGGTCACAATGCTAAGGCACATGCAATTGCTTACATGCCTTTAGTTTTAGCGGGAATTTTCCTAGTATTTCAAAAACGTTATTTTTTTGGTTTTGTTTTAACAACTATTTCTGTTGGATTAGAACTAGTTGCAAATCATTTTCAAATGACTTATTATTTGTTGTTTATAATTTTAATCATTGTAATAGTATTTGCAATTAAATCCATACGCGAGAAACAAATTCCAATTTTTTTTAAATCATCATTGATTTTACTAATGGCTGCATTTCTTGCTGCTGGAATGAATGCTTCTAATTTATTAGCTACTGCAGAATATGCTAAGGAGAGCACTAGAGGTCAGTCAGAGTTATCAATCAATCCAGATGGTAGTGATAAATTTAAAAGTACTGGGCTAGACAGGGATTATATCACCGAATATAGTTATGGTATTTTAGAAAGTTTAAATTTATTTATTCCTCGATTTATGGGGGGTGGAACTAAAGAAAATATTGGAACAAAATCAAATTTTTATAAATCCTTAAAAAGCGTAGGCGCATCACCTGTTCAAGCTCTAGAAATTTCAAAAGCAGCTCCAACTTATTGGGGAAAACAACCTATTTTAGTAGCACCTGCCTATGTTGGTGCAACATTAATTCTCCTAAGTATTTTAGGATTTCTATTAGTTAAAGGTTATCACCGCTGGTGGCTAATTCTTTCATTTATTTTATCTCTTCTTCTGTCATATGGAAAAAATTTGCCGCTACTTACAAACTTTTTTATAGATTACATTCCACTTTACAATAAATTCAGGGCAGTAAGTTCGATACAAGTGATACTAGAGATGTGTATTCCTGTTTTGGCAGCTTTAGGACTATCAAAGCTATTAAAAGGAGATTTTCAAAAAGAAAAAACTGTCAATGCATTGAAAATTGTTACAATTTCGCTGTCTTCAGTTTGCGTAGGACTTATTTTGTTTAAAAATATTTTATTTGATTTTGTTGGTCCATATGATGATTACAATGAAATAATTATAGAGGCTTTAAAAAAAGACAGAGCTGAATTATTAGTTTCCGACTCGCTAAGGTCATTAATTTTGATACTGATTTTAAGTGGGTTTCTTTTTTTATTAATTAAAAAGAAGATAAATAAAAACGTATTCACAATTTCAATATTAGCTTTAATTCTTTTTGATTTAATAGTTATCGATAGTCGTTATGTTAATGAAAATAATTTTTTAAATAAAATTATAGTAGATAACCCATATCAGCCTAGAGAGGTGGATAAGAAAATCATGAAAGATAAAACACATTTTAGAGTTTTTGATAACCACGATCCTACGACTAAGAGCTCTTATTTCCATAACGCTACACAGGGATACCATGCTGCTAAAATGAGGAGATATAAAGAATTAATGGATTTTCATATCTACGGATCTCAGGGAATTAATTTAGAGGTTTTAAATATGCTTAATGTTAAATATATAATTCACGATGAATATAAAATGGACGAGTTAGAATCAGCAAATGGAAATTCATGGTTTGTTAAAAGCCTAAAGTCAGTGCCTGATGCTGACTCTGAAATGAAATCACTTTATACCATCAATTCGAAAAAAACAGCTATCATAAATTCAAATTCACTTCCATCTAAAGAATTTGAATTAGATTCTTTATCAAGTCTAGTCCTAACAGATTATATTCCTAATAAATTAATATATAGTTCTAGCAATAAATATGACGGATTTGCTGTTTTTTCAGAAAACTTTTATCCTCGCGGTTGGAAGGTTACAATTGATGGGAATGAGGTTCAGCATTATAATGTTAATTATATTTTAAGAGGTTTATATATTCCCAAAGGAAATCATAAAATAGTTTTTGAATTTGTCCCTGGTGTTATTAAAACTGGCTCAAGATTATCTTTATCATCGACATTATTGTTCTTGGCTTTATTTTTAGGAAATTTAGGTCGAATAATTTCAAAAAAATTCACTTGAAAAAAGTTCTAATAATAACTTATTATTGGCCTCCTGCAGGTGGTCCTGGGGTTCAGCGTTGGTTGAAATTCACCAAATATCTTCCCGAGTTTAAAATAAAACCAATAATTTACTGTCCTAAAAACCCTAACTATCCAATAGTTGACAAGTCATTAATGAATGAAATTCCAGATGGGATTGAAGTTTTAAAATATCCAATTTTTGAACCAACCAGTTCCTTAGAATGGTTTTTTGGTAAAGGGCTTAAGAGATACTCTGGAGGATTAATTCCAAAAAATAAAAAACAAAATATTTTAGAAAAATTCTTGATTTTTATTCGAGGTAATTTTTTTGTTCCTGACTCTAGAGTTTTTTGGGTTAAGCCTTCCGTCAGATTTTTATCTGATTACATTTTAAAAAACAAAATTGACACATTAATTACTACAGGACCTCCTCACAGCGTTCATATGATTGGATTGCAACTAAAAAAAAGATTTTCATTGAGATGGTTTGCAGATTTTAGAGATCCATGGACTTCAATTGGTTATCACAAAGATTTAAAATTATCTAAATTTGCGAGAAAGAGACATTTTTTACTAGAAAGTAAGGTATTAAATAATTCAGACCATATTATTGTAACTTCTTCCAGAACAAAGCAGCTATTTTCTGATTTATCGACAGTAAAAACTACTGTTATAACTAACGGATATGACAATTTAATCAAAACAAACAAAAAATTGGATATTGATTTTACTATTACTCATGTAGGCTTATTGACAGAAAAAAGAAATCCAAAAATTTTGTGGAATGTTTTAAGTGATCTCGTTAATGAGATTGATGATTTTAAAGAGAATTTAAAATTGGTTCTGGTAGGTAATGTAAGTCAAGAAGTAATTAAGTCAATAGCTGGCGCAGGGTTAGCCAGTTTTTTAATCAACGTAAAGCAAGTAGCTCACGCTGATGCTATTAGTTATCAATTGAAATCTCAGCTATTATTATTAATTGAAGCCAATACCATTGATGCATCATATATAATACCCGGAAAACTATTTGAGTATATAAATGCCAACAGACCAATACTAGCTTTAGGGCCAATGTCCTCAGAAATAAAATTAATTTTAGAAGATACTAATGCGGGGAAATTTTTCCGTTATACGCAAGGTGAAGAGCTTAAAAATTATCTTGTCGAGTCTTATGACTGTTTCAAAAAAAAATGCTTAACAGTTGATGGTAACGATATTGAAAAATACTCAAGATTTAATTGTACTAAGAAACTAGCTAAGTTGATTAAATCATAAATAAATTAAATTATTTTTTTAATATTTTGTTCAGGAACTTTCCTGTCAAAGATAAATTACTTTTAGCAATTATTTCAGGTGGTCCATATGCTACAAGATCCCCACCTTTTTCACCTCCTTCAGGACCAAGATCTATAATATAATCAGCACATTTTATCAACTCTAAGTTGTGTTCAATCACAATTATTGAATGTCCTATATTAATTAAGGAATTGAGCGATTTCAAAAGTTTTTTTATATCGTGAAAGTGAAGTCCAGTTGTAGGCTCGTCAAAGATAAACATCCCTGTTTCATTATTACTTGCTTTACCCAAAAAAGAGGCAAGTTTAATTCTTTGCGCTTCTCCACCTGATAGGGTAGAGGAGCTTTGTCCGAGATTAATATATCCTAACCCTACATCTTGAAGTGGCAATAACTTGTTTTTTATTTTGTGACAATCATGAGAATCAAAAAAATTAATTGCTTCATCTATGGTCATATTAAGTACATCATCAATATTTTTATTTTGAAATTTAATATCGAGGATTTCATTTTTAAAGCGTTTTCCATTGCAATCTTCACATTTAATTTTGACATCTGCCATAAATTGCATTTCTATTGTTTCGACTCCCTCTCCTTTACAATTTAAACAGCGACCTCCATCAACATTAAATGAAAAGTGTTTTGGTTGATAGTTTCGAGAAACACTTAATTTCTGGGTTGAAAATAATTGTCTAATATCGTCATAGGCTTTTATGTAAGTTACAGGATTTGATCTGGAAGATCTACCAATAGGGTTTTGGTCCACAAATTGAATAAATTTTATATTTTCATAATCTCCTGAAATTTCTGAAAATTCAGATGGTTTTTCACCATAACCTAATATTTTTCTTTTCAATGCTGGGTATAAAATATTTTTGATTAAAGTGCTTTTTCCACTACCTGAAACCCCAGTAATCACTGTCAAAACATTAAGTGGAAATCTTACATCAATATTTTTTAGATTATTTGCTCGAGCTCCCTGTAAAAATAAAGAGTAATTAAATTTCCTAGGCTTTTTTTTATTTTCAATTTTTTTTAACCCATTAAGGTAATTGGATGTAAGATTATTAAGTTTAAGTATCTTTTCATAACTGCCTTGTCCAACAACTTTACCACCTAATTTTCCAGCGAGTGGACCTAAGTCTATAATATAATCAGCACATTTCATAATATTTTCATCATGCTCTACGACTATGACTGTATTCCCCAGGTCTCTTAAATTCTTAAGGACGGTAATCAAATTTTCAGTATCTCTTGGATGTAGTCCGATACTAGGTTCATCTAAAATATACATCGAACCAACTAGACTACTTCCGAGCGAAGTGGAGAGGTTAATCCTTTGACTCTCCCCACCTGAAAGTGAATTAGACTTTCTGTTTAAAGTAAGATAGCCTAAGCCTACATTTAGTAGGTAGTTGATTCTATTATTTATTTCTTTGATTAATCGATTACCAATTTTAATTTCAGTTTCGTTAAGCTTAATATTTTCAAAAAATAATTTAAGCTTGGTAATAGGTAAGTCTACTAAATCAGTTATTGATTTTCCTCCGACTTTAACAAATTGAGCCTCTTTTCTTAAACGTTTTCCTTGGCATAAATCACATTTAGTTTTACCTCGATATCTAGAAAGCATAACTCTATTTTGAACTTTGTATGATTTGGACTCAAGTTCTTTAAAAAATGAATTTAGACCCTCAAAATATTCATTTCCTATCCATAATAAGTTTTTTTGCTCATCGGATAATTCATGATAAGGTTTATGTATGGGGAAACCAAATTTGTGGCCATTTTTTACAATTAAATCCCTAAAGTAGGACATGCTTTCTCCGCGCCAGGGATAAATAGCATTTTCAAAAACAGAAAGATTTGTATTTGGAATGACCAGGGTTTTATCAATTCCAATTATATCACCATATCCCTCACATTTACTACAAGCACCATAAGAATTATTAAAATTAAACAAATGCGTTGTCGGTTCAATAAATTTTTGTCCATCTAATTCAAAATTGTTGCTGAATTTTTTTGTTTTATTGTTTTCAATATCCTCAACACAGCAAATTCCTTTACCTTCAAAAAATGCGGTTTCTATTGCATCTGCTAGTCTATTGTAAAAATCCTTTTCATGACGAATAATTATTCTGTCTACAACTAGCATTAATTTTTTTATATTTTTCTTTGATTTAGTAAAATTTTCAATTCTTTCGACCTTAGAATTAAATTTAATTCTTGAATATCCTTGGGTTTGAAGAGATTTTATTTTTTTTTGGGTTTTGTCCTTAGATGTTAAGTCAATTGGGGCAAGTAAAAGAAGTTTGTGGTTTTTTTTAAAAGTTTTGATGTAATCAACAACATCAGATATTGAATCCTTTTTTACAATTTCATTTGAAATAGGGGAATATGTAGTTCCAACTCTTGCAAACAGTAATTTTAAATAATCATATATTTCTGTTGATGTTCCTACAGTCGATCTGGGATTAGTTGAGTTTACTTTTTGTTCAATGGCTACAGCGGGCGCTATTCCTTTAATGTAGTCAACTTTTGGTTTATCTAGTTTACCAAGAAATTGACGTGCATAGCTAGACAAACTTTCAACATATCTTCTTTGTCCTTCAGCGTATAAAGTATCAAAAGCCAAGCTGGATTTTCCAGAACCTGATAGCCCTGTTATGACAACTAATTTGTGTCTTGGGATTGATACATTTATATTTTTTAGATTATGTAATTTCGCCCCTTTTATTATAATGTGTTTTTCAGGACTTAATTTTGAAAAATTAGTATTCATTATTGTAAATATGACTAAATATAGAGCTATTAAAGTTGTAAAAAAAAGACATTAACTTCTTGTTAAGATTAAAATTAATCGAATTTATTTGGAATTTTATTTCTAATCTATTTATATTTGGTAATAATTCAAATTTAATTGCCTATTGCATAACATTACTTTTTAAGTTTAATATAAGCCTATCAATGGCACCCAAATAAGTAATGTTATGAGTTACACAAGTCTTAGCGATGCCCAGCTAATTAGTAAATATATATCGGGCAATGAAAATTCTCTTTCTGTTTTGATTGACAGACATCAATCTCGTATTTACGGGTTCATTTTTTCAAAAATTCAAGATCGTGATGCTGCAGAGGATATTTTTCAAGATACTTTCATAAAAGTTATTCAAACTCTTAAGCGAGGTTTGTATAATGAACAAGGTAAATTTTTACCCTGGGTTATGCGAATTGCACACAATCTTGTTATAGACCACTTTAGAAAAAATAATAGGATGCCAAAATTTAATGGAAGGGGTGATTTTGATGTTTTTTCTGTAATTTCCGATGGAAATTTAAATATTGAAAGTAAAATTGTTAAAGGTCAAATTGCAAGTCATGTAAGAATTCTTCTTGAAGAACTTCCAGAGGACCAGAAAACTGTTATAAAAATGCGAATCTATCAAGACATGAGTTTTAAAGAAATATCTGAAAATACTGGAGTTAGCATTAATACTGCTTTAGGTAGAATGCGATATGGATTAATTAACCTCAGAAAAATCATTGATAAACATAATATAAGTTTAACTAATTAAAGTCCACAAAATAAATATTAATGTTTTTCGTTTGAATAATAGTTTAACTATTAATTTATATTGAATGGCGCAAATTTACTCGGAAAACACTTCAAATTCTGAACAGCTAAAACCAAAGGATAAAACAGTTCGTTTTTTACTTGACTACTCAAAATCTTATTTTGTTGTGAGTTTAAAAAAAGCTAAGATTGAGGCTTTTTTAAACTAACTTTTTTAGTATAATTAAATTGTTTTAGTATTGATTTTCGTCCAATTTTTTTTGTGATGAAGTCCTTTTGTATATTCCAACCTCTTGCAGGTGAATACTCTCTTCCATACCAAATTATTTGTAAATGTAGTTCGTTCCAATTATTAATCGGGAATAATCTTTTTGCATCTTTTTCTGTTTGATTGACATTTTTCCCGTTTGATAAGTTCCAGCGATACATCATCCTATGTATATGTGTATCGACTGGAAATGCAGGTATTCCAAAGGCCTGTGACATCACAACACTAGCTGTCTTGTGGCCAACTGCAGGAAGTGCTTCTAAAGCTTCAAAACTTTTAGGAACTTCTCCATTGTATTTACTAATTAAAATTTTTGATAAACCATAAATTCCTTTACTTTTCATTGGAGATAGACCGCATGGTCTAATAATAGATTGTATTTCATTAATTGTCAATTTTGCCATATCATAAGGGTTGTCTGCTTTTTTGAATAGAAGTGGAGTAATCTGGTTTACTCTCACATCAGTACATTGAGCAGATAGTAAAACTGCTATTAAAAGCGTGAAGGGATCCTTGTGATTTAATGGTACCTTTATTTCAGGATATAAGTTTTTTAAGGATTTTATAACAAAATTAACCTTTTCTTTTTTGTTCATTAAATTATATTTGTCTAATATCAAATATAATAAATATGAATACATTAAAAATAGGGGATGAGGCCCCAAAGTTCTGTTCATTAAACCAAAATCAAGAAAAGATATGTTTATCAGACTTTCTTGGAAAAAAATTAGTTTTATTTTTCTATCCTAAAGCAAGTACCCCGGGCTGTACTTTGGAAGCTTGTAATCTGAGCGAAAATTATATACGTTTTATCCAATCTGGTTATAATGTTTTAGGAGTTAGTGCTGACAGTCCAAAGCGACAGTTAAATTTTAAAAATAAAAATGCTTTAGCCTATGATTTGATTTCAGATGAAGAAAAACAAGTTATAAATTTATATGGTGTTTGGGGTCCAAAGAAGTTCATGGGTAAAGAATACAATGGAATCCATAGGACAACTTTTATCATTGACGAACAAGGCTCTATAACAGATATTATTCAGAAAGTTAATACCAAAGATCATGCTTCACAGATATTAAAATAATTTTGAAGCACTATTCATTTTTATTAGAAGTATATCCAAAAAGCTTTTGATCTTTTATCATATTTGAAACAACGGATGGAAGAAGTGGCTCCCAACCACTTTCTCCTGAACTAATCATTTTTAATACTTTTCTTGAAAAAATATTAAGTATTTTTGGTTTGTAATTTTGAATATCTACAAGCTTCCCAGTGTATTTTAGAAATTTATACAACTCTTTCATTCTTGGGTGAACCTTTAAATTTTCGCTGGTAATTAAATTACCATCCTCACTTAACATTGGATATAAGTAAATTTTTAAGTCCTTGTTAAATAATTTCCCAAAGGCCTCCAGTATTCCGCCACTCAAGTGTCGATAATATTTTTCATCAAAAATATCAATCAAATTATTCACTCCCATGGATAAAATCATTCGTTTTTTTGAATATAAACTAAAGTATTCAACTAGTTTATAATATTCTTGAAAATTTGATATCAAAACTGTTTGTCCTAGCGAACATAGTAGTCTTGCACGGTCCATAAAATCCTGTTCATCAATCTCTCCCCCTGATGCTCTAAGATTTGATAACGTAATTTCAAAAACAACTTGTGTTTTTTCAGGATCTATTTTGTTTTCTTTTTTAAACATTTTGTATGAATTTTCATACATATCTACATTTACTAAGGTAACAGGTCTAAAACTACCTCTGAAGGCTAAAATATTTTTTTTATATAATACACCAGCTGGCAATACATTATTACCATCTGGAGCAAACATTACTGCGTCTGTCATACCATTCTTAACAAGTTCTAAACTCATTAACCTGTTGTCAACTTTGCTAAAAACAGGTCCATTAAAATTTATAGTATCAATTTCAAGTTGATCTTTACTCAAGTGATCATAAAGGTATCTAAGTAGCTTTTTTGGCTGATTGTGTTTATAAAATGCCCCATAAATTAAATTAGTACCTAATTTTCCAAGTGTTTCTTGTTGAAGTCTAGCATCTGTCTCTTTAAACCTAACATGTAGTGTGATTTCGTTGTATGAGTCATTGGGTTCAATTTGATACCTTACTCCAACCCAACCGTGTCCTTTGTATCTTTTAGCGAAATCAATAGTTGTAACTGTGTTAGCATAACTAAAAAACATTTTATTTGGATTATCAACTCTCGAAATTCGCTGCTCAATTAAATTGACTTCGTGTTGGAGTATTTTTCGAAGTCTGTTTTCTGTGACATATCTTCTGTCGTCTTCAATTCCATAAATCGAGTCACTGAATGATTTATCATAGGCTGACATAGCTTTGGCTATTGTTCCTGAAGCCCCGCCTGCACGGAAAAAATGTCGAACTGTTTCTTGACCAGCACCAATTTCAGCAAAGGTTCCATAAATATTTTCATTTAAATTTATTCTTAAAGCTTTGTCTTTAAGAGAGGGTATACTTTTAATTTCAGCATCTCCTTTTAGTGTTATTTCCATCTTAAAATTTTCACAAATTAGAGCACTACAAAGTTATTATTTTAACTTATGTTACAAAAAAAAAATAAGCTATTTTTGTTAATATATTTTTAGTTTGAAAGTTACTTTCTTAGGTACAGGTACATCTCAAGGAATACCAATTATTGGTAGTAAACATCCTGTTTGTCTCAGTGAAAACCCCAAAGACAAACGATTAAGGGTGTCTGTACTTATAGAATTAAATAATTTGAATATTTTAATAGATTGTGGACCAGATTTCAGACAACAGCTTTTAAAAACAGATTATAGTAAAATTGATACAGTTTTGTTTACTCACGAACACAGTGATCATACTGCTGGTTTAGATGATTTGAGGCCGTTTTACTTTAGACAAGGAAAAATTCCCATTTATGCTCAAAAACGTGTTATTGATGCACTAAAAAATCGATTTGATTACATTTTTAAAAATGATAAGAATTATCCAGGGATTTTAGGTTTGGAAACTAATTGTATTGATAACAGTCCATTTTTTCACGACAACATTAAAATAATCCCAATTAAGGTTTATCATGATAAATTACCTGTTTTTGGATACAGAATTAAAAATTTTGCTTACATAACAGATGCCAAGACGGTTCCATTTGAAGAAATTAGTAAATTAAAAAATTTGGATGTATTAGTTATAAATGCATTGAGAAGGGAACCACATTCCTCTCATTTTAGTCTTAAGGAAGCTCTTAATTTTATACAGATCGTCAAACCCAGGAAGGCCTATCTAACTCATTTAAGTCATCACTTAGGTTTTCATGACAAAGTTGAAAAGACCTTACCCAAAAATATTTATTTATCTTATGATGGATTAGAAATAATTATATAAGTTGAAATAAAGTTTTAATATTTAAATATTCTTCACAAGCCACTCTTTCATATCTTTAAAATTCTCATTTGAAACTCCGTGTGAAGAAGAAAACTCATTGTAGGTAAAATTAATATTTAGTTTATCAAGTATTTTTGGGGTTTCTCTTGCCAACTTAATTGGAATTATTTGATCAAAAATACCATGTGACGAATAAAAATTTAAATTTTTATAAACTTCTTTATTTTCTTTAATCGTTGTAAAGTCATTAGGAATATAACCACTAAGGCCAATAATATTTTTAAATTTTTCTGGGTAGTTTAATCCCAGCGCCATACTTAATATACATCCTTGACTAAATCCTATCAAGCTTGCTTTGGAAATATCTATTTTAATTTCATTTGAGATTTTGTTTATACAATTAAGTATTAAATTCATTGAATTTTTTGCTTGGTTAATATTAATTAATTTTCCCATCTCGTTATCAAAATTAATTTCGTACCAATAAAATCCATCATGATTTAATTTATAAGGAGCTCTCAGGGATATTATATTTAATTCTTTAGGTAGCTCCGGGACAAAGGAAAAAAGATCTCTTTCGTTACTACCATATCCGTGAAGCATGATTAATAAGGGATCATTATTTTTTCTTGAAGAAGGACTAAATAAATTGACTAAGGGCAGATCATACATCACTTTTTTTATTTAAAAATGTAATTGAATATCTTTTCGAACAAGTAGAAGCTTCTTTTTAAACCTTTCAAAGCATTAAAAATACTAATAAGGAAAAAAATTAGATAAAGGCACCAAAAAAATATTGTTATTACCCAATTGTCGAATCCTCCGACAAGAAAACCTAAAACAGAAAACGATAGCCATAAGCCTAATGACTGAGCTATATGAAAATGGACAAATTTACTTTTCAAGTGGCTATTATTCAAATATACAACCATTAGTCCAAAAAAGTAAAAGTAGCATAAGCAAGCGTTGTGTCTTTCTTTTTTTGTAATCAAATAGTAAATTTTAATAATTTAATTCAATTTTTTTATTGGCCATGATACCAAATACTTTTCCATTTAGTTCACTATTCAAGTACATACAATTTTTTGATTTAGATAAAATATTTTCAACTTGAAATTTGTAGATTTTTTTTGGGTTAAAAAGAGTTATATCACATATGTTTCCAACTTTAATGGGATTATTAGAAAACCCAAAGCGTTCTTTTCCTTTTGTAAGTAGATCAATTGTTTTTTTTGTAGAAAAAATTGAATTTAAAGCGCCAAAAGCACATTCTAGACCTATCGTACCAAATGGTGCATGATCGAACTCAACTTGTTTTTCTTCATCATTTATTGGATTATGGTCAGTTGTGACCATATCAATAGTTCCGTCTTTTAATCCATCAATTAAACTATCAATAGCATTTTGTGTTCTGAGTGGCGGTCGCACTTTAAAATTTGTATTATAGTTTACAATGTCACTGTCTTTAAATATTAGATTGTGTATTGCAACACTGCAAGAAACATCTAAGCCTTTAGATTTAGCCGATTTGATTAAGTTTACAGATTTTGAAGTTGAAATTGTCGGTATATGTAGCTTACCGTTTGTGTATTCTAAAATTTCAAGATCACGGGAAATTTGAAGAATTTCGGATAACTCAGGGTTTCCTTTTAAACCTAATTTTGTGCTGCTTATATTTTCATTCATAACTCCAAATTGTGAAATAAAGAAATCTTCTGGGTAAGACATTATAAGACCATTAAAACTATTTGCGTAGAGAAGCCCAGTCTTGAGAATATTTGGGTTTTTAATTGCTTTTTTATAATCACCAAAGGCTTTGCCTCCGGCATTCTGCATGTCAAAAATTTCAGCCAAATGAGTACCTTTTGAACTCTTGGTTAGTGCACCAACTGGGAAAAGCTTAGTTGGACAATCATTTGCCTGTGATTTTATATATGACACAAGTGATTTGTTGTCAACTACTGGAAAGGAGTTAGGTTGTAAGGCTACAGATGAGAAACCAGACCTTGCAGCAGTGTAAAGACCGTTTTTTATCGTTTCTCGGTTCTCAAAGCCTGGTTCACCAAAACTTACGCTACTATCAAACCAACCTTGCGAAACGTGTAAGTTTTCAAATTTTATTAAAGAATAATTTTTGACATTTTTTAATGATGGGGCAATTTTTTTTATGACACCATCTTCAACTAAAATATCATTTGTAGTATTATTAAATTCACTTTGTTTATCTATAATCCTAGCAGATTTTATAAGCGCATTCATTCAAAATATTTTAGTAATAGCATTTCTATAGCTAAAAATACTATCGCAAAAGTAACAAACCATTTCCAAATTTTATTCAATTTCCCATCAATTTTTAAATTTTTTAGAGAATTTTTAGTGTTGTAAAATGTATTGCTTGCAGTAATTTGTTTAAGATCATTATAAATTAATACACTCTCATTTCTATTGTAATTGAGGCTCAGCGTTTCCAGTGTATCAGATTTATTAATTAATATATAATGGCCAGCTTTTACCAATTTGTCATCTAATATTATTTTAATTTTATTTTTTGTAGTTTCTTGAATTGGTGTGTAATCAAAATTTTCTCGGCTCAATTTTACTTTTGATCCATTATCTGCATTCAAATCAATCTCTAATTTATTATCAGCTTGTAAATAATAATATGCTTTTGGAGTATTTATGCAGTTTGCGCCTATTCCGTACAACGTAGGAACAATTAGTGGTGAATCACTAAAATTAGAATTTTCATTGCTTAACTGAGCTGTGAACAAAAAGAATCTTCCCTTTTCCATAAGAAAAGGTTTATTGTTTTCATAGGAAAGTAATTTATTTCCGTTGTGCTCAATATCAAAATTTCTTAAAGTTTTAGGATATTTAAAATTTTCAACGATTTTACTAAAAGATTCTCTATAAATTGGATGATCAAAGTTAATTGAAGTTATTTTTTTTTCGGTTGTATGTATTTTTTTTAACGATATGTTGTTAAATTTTAGAAGCTTATTGTAGTTTGATATGTCTCCGTCTTGGTTGGGAATAAATATAATTGTACCATTGAGGTCTATGAAGGATTTTAGATGCATAATTAAATCTTTGGGAAGTTTTTTAATTTCAGAAATAATTATCAAATTTTGTTTATAAATTATATCGTAATTAATTTTTTTATAATTTTTGAAATCATAAGAAAATTTATTTTCAATAAAAATTCTTTCAAATTGATTAGCTGAATTATTTCCCCCAATTGTCAAAACTGAAATTTTATTTAGACTTGGAGTATTAAAGAAAAATTCGTTATCAAATGACAGGCCATTATCTTCAATAACTATTCTCCCTTTAATTTTTTTTGTTTTGGGTAAAATAAAGTTTGTTAAATAATCATCTGATTTTTTTAAAGATGACTTTCCTATTAATATTTTATCGTCATACAAGCTTAGCTGTATTTCTTTATCGTAATTACTTTTAGCATATATTTGTAACTCATAGTTATCTAATTTGTTTTTTAATTCAATTTTATCAATAAATGCATTGATAGCTTTAGACGGCTTTTTTGATATGGTTATTAGTTCGTAATCAGAATTATTTCTAATTTTAATTTTATCATTCTTTTTTTGAAAATCTGAAATAAATAATAAATATTTTTTTGTTTTTTTTGATTTAGAAAATAGTAACTCACTTTTATTTAAAACTGCCTCAACTGAGAGTTGATTTTGAGAATAATCAATATTATTAATGATACTTTTTAATTCCTCATTTTTGATATTTATGAAACTTTTGTTGTTGGTTAGCAGTGTAATTTTGTTGGTTGGAAATTTTGTTTCAAGAATTTCTTTTTTTGAAGCTGAAAATATGGACTCATTATCTTCCAAAATCGACATACTCAAGGAATTATCAAGATAAATTATGATATCATTTTGAGTATTTTGTTTATTTGAATTTACCAAATAAGGCTTCGAAAAGGCAAAAATTATTGATGTAAGTGTAAATAATCTTGAAAAAAGAATTAATATTTTTTTCAATTTTGATCTCTTGCGATTTTCTTTTTTGATGTTTTTCAAAAAAGCTACGTTTGTGAATTTTTCAATTCTGAATCTCTTAAAGCTGAAAAAATGGACAATAAGAGGAACAATTATTGAAAATAAGGCATACAAGAATTCTGGATGTTCAAATCGCATTTTACAGAATTTTTGTTAATATAAAAATTTATTTATCAGCAAAAAAAGAAATAGTCTTTCATGGCAACTTTATTATTTAATTTTAGATATTTTTTTATTTCGTTTTGAGAATTTTGATTTGCAATAGTTATTATACTTTGATATTTTGTGTATTTGTTTATTGTGAGCCAGTTCTCTAATTTATTACCATAAATTTTTTTACCAATTTTTTTTGGGTTGTTGCATATCCATGTGAATTTAATTTTAGCTTTTGTTAATAGGAATGCTACTTTTTTTCCTTTTTGACCAGCTCCCCACAAGAACAGCTTTATCGATCTATTGTACGAAAGTTTTAGAAAATAATAGACTTTTAAATCTAGGAAACTGTTGTTTGAGTAATGATCACTATTTCTTGATGTTCGTAAAGAGTGATCTCTCCAAAGATGTAATACTTTATTTGCCGGAATACATTTCATTCCTGATTTGTAGAATCTAAAGGATAAGTCATAATCTTCAGGGTAAATTTTTGAGTTAAACCCTTTAGCTTTGTCTAAATCATTTCTATTTATCATCCAACAAGGAGATGGAATAACACATTCTTTATAAATTTCATCGAAACATTTACCTTTTAAAATAAGTTCATTTAACCATTTCTCGTATCGCTTGTAACCATTTTTTATTCCCTTTTTAGAAAAATATTTTACTAAACCAAGAGATATATGACCAAGCCCATTGGAAATTAACATTTTAACCATTACTTCAATTTTATTTGTCATCATAATGTCGTCGCTATCCATTCTTGTGATGTAAATTCCATTTGAGAGATGATAGGCTGTTTGAAGTGCATCAATAATTCCATCACCTTGATTTTGGATTAGCTTAATTCGTGAATCAATTTTTGTATATTTTTTAACAATGTCATAGCTTTTGTCTTTTGATTTGTCATTTACTAAAATAGCTTCCCAGTTTTTGTAAGATTGGTTTACAATTGAATCAAGACACTCCGGCAAGTAAATAGCTGTATCCTTAAATGGTATTAGAATACTAACTTTATTGTTATACATTAATATTGTGCCGCTTTTCCATTGGTCAGAGATTTAGATATAAAGTCTCTTAAATCATCATTAGCTTTAATTAAGTCTTCTTTTCTTAGATACATCATATGACCACTTCTGTATCCTTTAAAACTAAAACGATCTTTCATTTTACCGCTTGGATCAATTTGTGAGAGAGTATATTTTGCATTAAAATAAGTTGTAGCCCCATCGTAATATCCAGATTGGTTTAAAACTTTTAAATATGGGTTTTGTGCCATTGCAAGACGAAGATCATCCCTTGTATTATCATTGTCATTGTTCCAAGGACGGACTTGACCAAACATGTTATATTTTAAATCTGTCACAAATTTTAATTCTTTTTTAATGTAGTGGTTTATTGCCGGGGTAAACGAATGCAACCATGAAGATAATTCGGCGTTATAATCTGGTTGAGATCCAACTTCTTTTTTATCAATTCCAATGTAACGGGAATCAAGGCGACCTATAGTTTGCCCTGTTTTATCTCTTAATAATTCTTTCCAAAAAAAATAATTTGGTATATCTAAATTATTTTGAAGAATTACACTTTCATTTAAACCAGAAAAATATGCTAATTTTTTGCTTATCTTTTTCTTTTCATCATGACTTAAGAATCCTCCTCTTGCCAAGGCAGGCATTAGTTGATTAATAGCATAATTTTCAACTTCGGGTAAAATTTCAAGTAAATCTTTTGATTGTAGTTCATCAGACAGCATTTTATGATACCAAGCTGTTGCTGTATAATATGGTAGGTTTAATGCTGAGGAAACTGGCCCTCCAACTCGCAAGGTTTTGTAATCGGCGGGTGAAACTAAAATAACTCCGTTAAGATACATCCATTGATTTTCTTGTAGAGCTAAAGAAAGCCCCATAACTCTAGTTCCGCCGTAACTTTCCCCAATAATATATTTTGGAGATTCCCAGCGGTTTTTTCGTGATATGAATGTATTTATCCAGCCAGATAAATAAGCAATATCTTCATTTATTCCAAAAAATTGACTTTTATCGGGAAATTCTCCGTTTTCATCAGCTATCATTCTTGAGTATGCAGTATTAACAGGATTTACAAAAACAATATCTGCAACATCTAAAATTGAATAAGGATTTGTTTTATATCCGTATGGCTGAACTGGGTATCCCTCATCATCAACATTAAGAATTTTTGGTCCAGTGTAAGCCATATGCATCCAAACTGAAGCAGAACCAGGACCTCCATTAAATGAAATTAATATCGGTCTTTCACTAATATTTTTTGAGTCTTTATTTAGCGATCTTTTGTAGTAGGTGTAAAATAGGCTAGCTATAACTTTTCCTTCACTATTCCAAACAGGCTGCATCCCGGTTTCAGCTGTATAATTAATTTCTTTGCCTTTTATTACAGTTTTATGGCTAGTTAATACAATTGTATCAGAAGGTATTTTTAAATTTTGTGCAAGACTTATATTTAAAAATGTTAAAGCAAATAAATAAATAAAGTTTTTCATAGGTAAAATTTTGATCTGCTAAAATATGATAAACATTTAAAAAATACGATTTTAGTTTTTAAATTTTATTTCAATTGTTTTTATTAATTCTTTCGCTTCGATGAAACTATTTTTGTGAACAAATAATTCTCTGTCATTTGAGTTGAATCCAAACCCTGCTAATCTTGCAGATTTATTTTCACTCTTGACTATTGGGTATATTTTTTTACTTTCAAGCCTATTTTTTATTAGGTCAATAAAAATATAATTCCCTTCACATAATTTTATAAAATCCATAGTTTTTAAGCAGTTTAATAATTATAATTTAACTTGTGGTATAAAGATTTAATAATTTACAACTATATTCGATATGTAACTTAATAAATTATGTCATTCTCAGCAAATAAACTCAACTTTTTTCTTGCACTGAATCTACCTTCAGCATTTTTTTCTGGAGTGCGAGTTAAGTCTATAAATTCTGAAAAATGTGTAGTTAGAGTTAAAAATAGCTGGTTTAATAAAAATCCTTTCAAATCTATGTATTGGGCAGTTCAAGGTATGGCAGCGGAGTTGAGTACAGGTGCTTTGATAATTGCGAAGATCAAAGATCTCAAATTGAATATTTCGATGCTTGTTGTAAAAAACGAAGGAAATTTTAAAAAGAAAGTCAAAGATTCAGTTACCTTCAAATGTGATCAGGGTATTGAAATAGAGAAGTTATTAATGTTAACAAAATCAACTAATGAAGGCCAAATTATTGATTTGAAAACTAATGGTTACAATTCAAAAGGAGAGTTGGTTACAAGTTTTGTGTTTAGATGGTCATTAAAGACAAGAAAATAATTTTAGAATAAACTGTCCTTATTTTGAATATGAGAGTGGACTAATTATATTGACATCTTGGAACTTGATTGCTCCCTTGATTATAGCTGAAATAGTTTCATAAATTGATTCAATAATTTGAATTTTTAGCTCGTTCTTATTAAATATTAAGCTAACTTTTCTTGCAGGAGCTGGATTTTCAAAGAATTTTAAGTTTTTTTCCTCTTCCTTTTTAAGGTCAAATGTGTTTAAGTAAGGAATTATTGTCATCCCTAAGCCTTCATTTGCAAGTTTAACTAACATATCAATACTTCCACTTTCTAGCTTAAACTTATCTGAACTATTTTTTTCTAAAGCTTTGCATAGATTTAATACTCCTTGTCTAAAGCAATGACCATCTTCTAATAATAAAATATCATTTATATTGAGATCTGAAATTTCAATAAATTTTTTATTACTTAATCTATGGTTATTTGGTATATAACCAACAAATGGTTCATAATAAAGGGTACGTTCTTTTATGTTTTCTAGGGATAACGGGGTAACAACAACTGCAGCATCAAGTTCACCAGAATGTAATTTATTCAATACTTCATTAGTATTTAGCTCTTCTATAATTAGTTTTACTTTTGGAAACCGGTTTACAAATGTTTTTAAAAACATTGGAAGAAGTGTGGGCATTATCGTAGGTATAATGCCTAATTTGAATTCTCCGCCAATGTATGCTTTGTCTTGATCAACGATATCATTTATTCTCTCTGCTTCAGCGACAATTTTTTTTGCTTGTATAACAATTTTTTCCCCCACACCAGTTATTTGAATTGGTTTTTTTGAACGATCAAATATTTTTATGTTCAATTGTTCCTCCAATTTTTGAACTTGCATACTCAATGTAGGTTGGGTTACATGGCAAAATTGAGCTGCTTTAGTAAAGTTTTTGTGCTGAGCGACTGAAAGAATATATTCTAATTGCGTTATAGTCATAAAATTTTTTAATCAAATTTATAAATTTTAACTATTAAAATTTAAAAACCAATAGATAATTAATTTAATTGAAATTATTTTAGAATCAACTTGTTTATAAAAAAAATAGTTTAGGTTTGCATACTTGCAGTATTGCATTGGTTTTATGCGTTTTTTTAAGAAAAATATTTTTGGTCAATACTTATTTATAAAGAAATGGATTATTCGTATCGTAGGAGTCATAAGCCATCAGCGGTATCAGGGGTTCAATGAACTTAGGATTGAGGGATCAAATATTTTGCGAGAATTACCGGATAAAAATGTTCTTTTCATATCAAATCATCAAACTTATTTCGCAGATGTTGTGGCAATGTTCCATGTTTTTAATGCTGCATTAAGTGGTCGTGACGACACATTGAAAAACCTTGGATATTTGTGGAAACCAAAATTAAATGTCTACTATGTTGCAGCAAGAGAAACTATGAAATCTGGTCTTTTGCCAAAAATATTTGCTTATGCAGGTTCAATAAGTATTGAACGGACTTGGCGATCGTCAGGAAAAGAGGTTAATCGACAGGTCAAGATGAGTGATATATCCAATATAAATAAAGCTTTAAGTGATGGTTGGGTTATTACTTTTCCACAAGGAACTACGACTCCTTTCAAACCGATAAGGAAAGGTACTGCTCATATCATAAAACATTATAAACCGATTGTTGTCCCAATTGTCATTGATGGTTTTAGGCGGGCATTTGACAAAAAAGGTATTAGAATTAAGAAAAAAAATATTTTACAATCAATGGAAATAAAGAAGCCTTTAAAAATTGATTATGATATTGAATCAATTGATCAAATAGTTGAAAAAATTGAATTCGCAATTGAACAACACCCATCATTTTTGAAAGTTATTCCTAAAGAAGATTTAATTGACCGAGAGTTGCTAAATAAAAAACGTAATTGGTAGAATTAAAATAAATTTTCAATGAAATAAAATTTAGTATTGATTTTATTTTAATTTGATCGTTTCAGTTTCCTTAAATTTTGAAAGTTTTACAGACTCTAATAATATCTTGTACTGAACCCACTCATTTTCAAAGAAAAGATTGAATTTTTTCAAATTATCTTCCAATTTATTTCTTGTTTGTTCAATTAATTTTTTTTCAGTTACAGTTATACCATTTTGTCTGCTTTCAACGTATTGATATGCTTGATAGTAAAGTTTCACAAATGATAAATATTCATCTTCTGTTATTCCTTGTCTTTTATCTTGTTTTCCTAGAAATAATTTAAATAAATCATCAATTTTTTCAATTGTTTTTTCTGATATTTTGATTATGTCAGAATATTTTTCTTTATCAATTGTTTTTAAATCTTCTAAATATTTTTCAGCTGTAATCTTACTTTCAGCTAATTGTGTTGTAGCTTTATAAGCTATTGATTTTAATTTTTCAAGATACTTTAAGGAATCATAAATCGCTTTTTTATTATCCTTACTAATAATTATTCTAGGATCATCATCTATTTCAATAAATTGCTCAGAGCTGATATTGCCGTAGTTAATTACAGCTCTGTATCTTCCTGCTAAAACCTCAACTCCAGAAGGTTCACGGTAATTGTTTTTTGCGATATTTCGAGATAAACTTCTCGTTCCTTTTTCGTCCATATTCCATATCCAATGATAAACCCCATTCGATTTTGGTTTTTTTCGTTTTAAATTCCTTATTAATTTATCATTGCTGTAAATTTTTAAACTCAAAGAGTCCCATTTATATGTTGAGTCTTTTTCAAGTTTAGTTTTATTATTTATGAAAAAACTAAATTTTACTCCTTTTTTTCTATTGTGTCCGCTGTAAATTGCGTCTCCAGGGAATCTACTTCCAGTGGGTTGTTGGAAGGAAGATTTATAGGTTTTTTTTGGTTTGAAAAGTTTTATTGGATTTTCAATTTTGCCATTATTTGCAGCTAAGAATCTTAGAGGCTCTATGTCGTCCAATATCCATGCTGCTCTTCCAAAGGTTCCTATTACTAAATCATGCTCAATTGGATGAATCATGAGATCTGTTACAGGTACAGTTGGAAATTTATTTTTCCATTTTGACCAATAATTACCCGAGTCTATAGACACATATAGGCCATCATCAGTTCCCAAAAATATTAATTTGGATTCAATTTGATCTTCAACTATACATAGGGTATATCCAAAAACATCGCTTTCGTCAACAATTCTTTTCCAGCTTTTACCGTAATTTGTTGTCCTGTAAGCATATGGCTCATAATTGTATCTACGGTAATCGTTTGCAACTAACAAAGCCTCCCCTTTATTTTTTTTGGAAGCTTTGATTTGAGTTATCCAACTTCCTTTTGGGAGCCCTTTTATGTTATCGCTGACATCAACCCAACTATCTCCACCATTATTTGTAAATTGTACTTTACCATCATCAGTACCAACCCAAATCACATTCTCCTCAACTGTTGAGGGTTCAATGACCAATATTGAACAATAATTTTCTGCCCCTGTCACATCCATTGTCAATCCACCACTATTATTTTGATTTAATTTATCTGAGTCATTAGTAGTTAAATCATCTGAAATAATTTCCCATGTATCCCCCTTGTCTACGGATTTGTGTACAAACTGACTACCAAAATAAATAGTATTACTGTCAAAAGGATCAATGTTTATAGCCGAATTCCAGTTAAAACGAAGTTTTGTATTTGGATCTGGGTGCGTGGGCCTAACTATATAATTGTTTCCTGTTTTCCAGTCAAACCGGCTAACATAACCGCCCTGGCTCATTGACCATCCATATCTATTATCATTAGGGTCAGGAATTACGTCAAATCCATCGCCAAAGCTAATTTCTTGCCAGTAATCATTTCTAATTCCCTGTTCTCTCCAGACATAAGCAGGTCCGCGCCAGGATCCGTTATCTTGCATGCCACCATAAACATTGTAAGGAATTTCGTTATCAATGTTTATATGGTAAAATTGGCCTACGGGAAGATTACCTATAAATCTCCATGTTTTACCTCCATCTTTTGTAATATTTAGTCCACCATCATTTCCATCAATAATAAAATCACCATTTTCAGGATGTATCCACCAAGCGTGATGGTCCGGGTGAACTCCATTTGAAACTCCATATGCAGGCATTAACAAATCGAAGTTTTTACCTCCATCTTCACTTTTATTAACATATGTAAAAATTGTGTAAAGTCTATTTTCATTTTGAGGATCAACGTATAAATCAGCGTAGTAAAATGGTCTGTTACCAATTTCTCTTGTTTTGTCATTTATTTTTTTCCATGAACTCCCTCCATCGAAACTTTTGAACAGTGCATTTTTTTTGGCTTCTATCAATGCATAAACGATATTTGATTTATTATTTGAAATTGCTAAACCTATTCTGCCCAAATCCCCCTCTGGTAAACCATCTTGGCTTGTTAGTTTCTGCCAATTTTCTCCACCATCATAAGTGATGTGAATACCAGATCCATTACCACCCGAATTAAAAAACCATGGATCTCTTTTATGTTCCCACATGGCAGCAATTAGTTTATTTGGATTATTTGGATCCATCACTAGATCAGCAATACCAGTTTTATTATTTTCGTAAAGTATCTTTTTCCATGTAATACCCCCATCTTTTGTTTTGTAAACTCCACGATCTGAGTGTTCACCCCAGGGAGATCCAATTGCTCCAACGTAAACAATCTTGGGATCTTCCGGATTAATAATAACTCTGTGAATGTGTCTTGTATTCTCTAGACCCATAGATTTCCATGTATTTCCACCGTCAATACTTTTAAAGATTCCATAACCACCGTTAAGGCTGTTTCTTGGGTTCCCTTCACCTGTGCCAACCCAAATTACATCTGGATTAGATTGTTGAATACTTACACATCCAATTGATGATGTTATTTCTGAATCAAAAATTGGTTTCCAATTAGTACCCCCAGAACTAGATTTCCATAATCCGCCAGACGCTGTACCTGCATAAATAATATCAGGATTTGATAAAACAACATCAATTGCTGTAACTCGTCCTGACATTCCGCTTGGACCAATATTTCTTGGGATCATATTTTTTACTAAGTTCATAGATAGTTCTTGGGGAAATACTAAATAGAATAAAAAAAGGTGGATTAGAATTAGGTTTTTTTTCATACTTTTTTAATTAATTTTTTTTGAATATACATAATAATCTGCATCTATATCAATATTTGAACTATTAATGGATGTCAATTGCCAAAGCTCTGTAGGGTAGACCCATTTAGTTACATTACCGTCAATTATTTCTAAAGGCATTTCAAAACCATCCACAACATTATTCCATCTATAATATAAATTCTTGTCTTCTGTTTTGTATTCAAATATTGGGATTCTAGTATCTCTTAAATATTGATCAAATATATTTTTTAAATTCCAACCAATTTCATCAGAAATAAAATTTTCAATTTGTTCTGTAGTAACGGTTTTATGGAAAAAGGCATTGTTCATTTTGCGTAGAGTGGTGCGCCATTTTTGATCATTGTTGAATAACTGTCTTAATATATGAATCATATTAGCAGCTTTGTAGTACATATCATTGGATCCTTTGTTGTTAACTCCATATTGGCCTATTATTGGTTTATCATTCTTAATATTTTTTCTCAAACCTATAACATATTCTGATGAAGCATTCTTGCCATAGTAGTAGTCTAAAAATAAATTTTCTGCATAAGTAGCAAATCCTTCATGAATCCACATATCAGCTGTATCAATGTTAGTAATATTATTTGCAAACCATTCGTGAGCAGATTCATGAACGATAATAAAGTCAAATTTTAGTCCCCATCCAGAAGAAGATAAGTCTCGGCCTAAATAACCATTTTTGTATTGATTTCCATATGTAACGGAGCTTTGATGTTCCATACCAAGATAAGGAACTTCAACTAGTTTGTAACTGTCTTCATAAAATGGATATGGGCCAAACCAGTATTCAAATGCTTTCATCATCTTTTTAACTTGTGAAAAGTGTACCTTTGCTTTTTTAAGGTTATGTTTTAATACATAGAAATCAAGATCGAGAAGACCATTCTCACCTTCAAAAATATCTGAAAAATTAACGTAATTTCCAATATTAATATTAACTCCATAATTGTTTATGGGGTTTGAAACAAACCAAGTATAGGATTTTGAACTTTCATTTTTATCAATATTAATTAACCGCCCATTTGAAATAGCTTTAAGTTTTTTTGGAACTTGAATACGAATTCTCATACTGTCAACCTCATCATACATGTGATCTTTATTTGGCCACCATAAACTTGCTCCAATTCCTTGGCAAGATGTAGCGACAAAATCATTACCATCAGTGTCTTTTTCCCACGAAAAACCTCCATCCCAAGGTGCATTTAAAGCTTCACGTGGCCTACCGCTGAAATATAAAGTTACACTATCTAAATTGTTTTTATTTTGACGTTCTAATAATTTTATGAAGTGTGCATTTCCATCTTTTTTAATATTTAGAGAATTTTCATGTTGAAATGCTCCAGTCAATTTCATAGGGGGTTGCAAATCAATTTGCATAATGTTATTTTGCTCCAAAATTTTATAATGTATTGTATTCTTTCCATATATGCTTTTTGATTTTGGAATTATATTTATTTCTAAATCATAATAAGTTAGGTCCCACCAAGCCCTTTCTTTTGTTATTGAACCACGGAGCGAATCTTGTCTATTAAAATTTTGAGAGCTCACATTTAAATCAAAGCAGAAAAATACGATGATATAAAGAAAAGCATGAATTTTCATATAAAAAATTGAACTAGTTTATTATATTTTTGATTTAATTAATAAAGTATTGCTTGGATTCATTCAATTTGTCAGCTATACTATTTCTTAGTAATGCTACGTTCGGATAGTTTATATATTTTGTAAATCTTTTTAAGCCCATTAGTAACATTTTTTGATCTTCACCAGCTGAAATTGAAATAATTGCACTTTTAGCATTTTTATAGATAATTTCAACCGCATTGTAAACATATAGCTGTGTCATTTTAATTTGATATTTTTGATTTTGCTCTCCATAGCGAACAATATTCTTTTCGGTTCTTAAAACTGCAGATTCAGCCATATAAATTTCAATAACTATGTCCGAAGCATAAATAAGTAATTGTTGATGCTCTTCAATTTCAGGTCCAAACTTTTCTAATCCAGCTCCAGCAACCATAAAAAATATTTTTTTCAGGTTTTTTAAAATCCATTTTTCTTGTGATAGAGGAGATGAGAAATCGGGTGAGCTAAATGAGGGTATACCTAAGAGTTCATTTTTAACTTCTATAGCCTTTTCAAAAAGATTTAATTGACCTTTTATTGATTTTTTAATAAGCATTCCAACTATTAGCATTCTATTAATTTCATTAGTCCCTTCATAAATTCTGGTTATTCTTGCATCTCGCCAAGCAGCCTCCATCGGAGTTTCCTTTGAAAATCCCATACCACCAAGAATTTGTATCCCTTCATCTGCACAATTTTGGATATCTTCTGATACAGCAACTTTTAAAATGGAGCACTCAATTGCAAATTCCTCAACTCCTTTCAATTGAGCTTCTTGATGTGATTTACCCTCATTTTTAAGTTTTTCAATAAAGTCTTCGATATTTTTTGCTGCACGATAGCTTGCGGATTCACCCACATAAGTGTTGGTAGCCATTTCAGCTAATTTAAATTTAATTGCTCCAAATTTTGAAATCCTGCTATTAAATTGCTGTCTTTCGTTTGCATACTTAATAGCATCATTTGTAATTCTTCGCTGAGAATCGATGCAAGCAGCTGCTAGTTTTATTCTTCCAACATTTAGTGAATTTATAGCAATTTTGAATCCATCCTGTCGATTTGAAAGCATATTCTCAATTGGAACTTTTGTATTGTTAAAAAATACTTGTCGGGTTGATGAGGCATTAATTCCAAGTTTGTTTTCCTCTTCGCCAAGAATTATACCGTTTTCTGGTTTATTTTCAATGATAAATCCAGTGATATTTTTATCATTTTCGATCCTCGCAAAAACTATAAATAAATCACAAAAACCAGCATTAGAAATCCACATTTTTTGTCCTGTAATTCTGTAATGAGTTCCGTCCTCAGAAAGTTGAGCTACTGTTTTTCCAGAATTTGCATCACTTCCAGCGTTCGGTTCTGTGAGGCAATATGCCCCAAACCATTCACCTGAAGCAAGTTTATGTACATATTTTTCCTTTTGTTTTTTTGTCCCATAAAGAATAATTGGCATTGTACCAATACCCGTGTGAGCTCCGAATGCTGTGCTGAATGAGCCATTTCCACTAGAAATATATTCGCAGACAAGCATACTTGACACTAATCCCATACCTAGCCCGCCATATTCTTCAGGTACCGAAATACTCAAAAACCCCATTTTACCAGCCTTTCGCATTACATCTTCTGTAAGTTTAAAATCTTTTGACTCAAAACGATCACGCTTACTAATAATCTCCCGTTCATTAAATTCTTTTACTGACGACTTCATCATCAGCTGATCATCGGAAAAATCTTCGGGTGTAAAAATTTCGTCGCATTGAATGTCGGAAACTAAAAATTCACCACCTCGTGTTAATTGTCTAATATCCATGATTAATTTTTTAAAATATTAATATAAAAACTCAAAAATACCACAAGCACCTTGTCCAGTTCCTACGCACATACTGACAGCACCATATTTTGATATCATTTTTCTTTTTCTCATTTCATAAAAAAGCTGAACTGATAATTTCGTCCCAGTACATCCTAATGGATGACCGAGAGCAATTGCACCTCCGTTAACATTTATGATGGATGGGTTCAAGTCTAATTCCCTGATAACAGCTAAAGACTGAGATGCAAACGCTTCATTTAATTCTATAAGATCTAAATCTGATTTTTTTAAGTTAGCCTTTTTTAAAGCACTTGGAATGGCTATTATTGGGCCAATTCCCATAATTCTAGGCTCTACTCCTGAGACAGAATAGCTTATTAATTTTGCAATTGGATCCAAATCTAATTCTTTTAAAAAACTTTCACTAACAACCATTACGAATGCAGCACCATCGCTCATTTGAGACGAATTTCCGGCAGTAACACTACCATAATTTGCAAAAACTGGTTTAAGTTTTGATAATGCATCTAAACTTGTGTCAATTCTTGGACCTTCGTCTTTATCGATTTTGTATGATTTAGTTTTTCGTTTCCCTGACTCATCAATATAAGTTTCGTCGATTGTAATAGGTACTATTTCTTCTTTGAATCGATTTTGCGACTGAGCTTTTAATGCCTTTCTATGAGACTCCATTGCAAACTGGTCTTGATCTTCTCGTGCAATATTATAGTCTTGAGCTACTGCCTCTGCAGTATTTCCCATACTCCAATAATAATCTTCATTACCGGAGTTTACTGTATCATAGTTAAGCTCAGGTTTGTAGCCAGTCATTGGAACTGAACTCATGCTTTCTACACCCCCGGCAATTATACATTCTGCCATACCAGACTCAATCTTTGCCACTGCCATAGCTATAGTTTCAAGTCCTGACGAACAAAATCGGTTTATTGTTAGGCCTGGAACATCAATGCTGTTGAGTCCCATAATGGATATAAATCGACCAATATTTAGTCCTTGTGATCCCTCAGGCATAGCATTCCCAACTATCACATCATCTATTCTGCGTGTATCTAGGTTTGGCACTTCTTTCATCATATATTTAATTGTTTCAGCTCCCAACTCGTCAGCTCTTTTGAATCTGAAGACTCCCTTAGGTGCTTTTCCCACTGCCGTTCGATATGCTTTTACTATATATGCTTGTTTCATTTTAGTTTCTTAAAGGTTTTCCGGTTTTTAACATATGCTGAATTCGCTCGAGAGTTTTTCTCTCTGAACATAAGCTCAAAAATGCCTCACGCTCAATATCTAGCAAGTATTGTTCACTAACAAAAGTTGGCTCGGAGAGATCTCCTCCAGCCATTACATAAGCTAATTTATTTGCAATTTTCTGGTCATGATCGCTTATAAATTTACCAGCATGCATCGAGTCAATACCAACTAAAAGCATACCAAGCGCTTGTTTACCCAGTACTTTTATCTCATTTCTTTTTAAAGGTTTTGTGTATCCTTGTTCTGACATCAATTTTGCATAAGATTTAGCAGTTGCTATTTGGCTATTTTTATCAATTATTATGCTATCTTTCCCTTTTTCAAAAATACCCAAATCGAAGGCTTCATGAGCTGATGTAGCTACTTTAGCCATACCAATGTTTAAAAAATATTCTTGCAAAATATTTAATTCAACATCATTTTTACGAAATGAATCTGATGCGCGCATAGCCATTTCCTTGGAACCTCCTCCACCAGGTATCAGTCCTACACCAAATTCAACTAATCCTATATATGTTTCAGCTGCGGCGACCGCTTTATCTGCATGCATTGTTAGCTCACATCCACCTCCAAGAGTCATTCCGTGCGGTGCAGCAACAGTTGGTATCGAGGAGTATCTGATACGCATCATCGTGTCCTGAAAGTACTTAATTGCCATATTTAGTTCATCATACTCTTGTTCAACTGCCATAATAAAAATTACGCCTAAATTAGCCCCTACAGAAAAATTATTACTCTGATTTCCAATAACTAAACCGTCAAAACTTTCCTCTGCAATATCAATACCTTTATTTAGTCCAATCAGAACCTCAGGTCCAATTGTATTCATTTTAGAAGTGAATTCGCAATTTAGTATTCCATCGCCTAAGTCTTCAATAATCAGACCCTGATTTTTAAATACTAGATTTGTCTTTCTGATATTGTCTAAAATAATGAAGCCTTCTTGTCCCTTAATTTTTTCATATTTTTTCTTCGAAATATTGTAAGCAAAGTTTACTCCAGATCTAATGGTATAAAATTTCTCGTGTCCAGAATCAATCATTTCGTGAACCCATTTAGCAGCTGATAAGTCTTCTTTTTCAATAAGATTTAGACCCTTTTTAACCCCAATTGCGTCCCAAATTTGAAACGGACCATGCTCCCATCCAAAACCTGATTTCATAGCATCATCAATTTTAAAAAATTTATCAGATATTTCAGGGACTCTATTTGAAACATAGGCAAACAATGATGCGAAATTTTTACGGTAAAATTTAGCAGCTTTATCTTTACCCTCAATTAAAATTTTAAAACGGTCTATTACATGGTCAACTGATTTAATTTTTTCAAGTGTGTCAAATTTAATTCGTTTTTTTTCTCTGTACTTAAGTGAATTAATATCAAGAACAAAAATTTCTTTTCCTTCTTTTTTATAAAACCCTTTTCCAGATTTACTTCCGAGTAAATTATTTTCTATCATGTAATTAATAAAATCTGGTAATTCAAAGATATTGTGTGCCTCATCGTGTGGACAATTTTCAAAAATTCCTTTAGCAACATGTGCAAGTGTATCTAAACCCACAACATCAACTGTTCTAAAAGTTGCTGATTTTGGTCTCCCGATCAAGGGTCCGGTTAGTTTATCAACTTCTTCAACTGTAAGATTAATTTCTTTAATTTGATGAAATAGACTTTGAATTCCAAAAATTCCAATTCGATTACCTATGAACGCAGGTGTATCTTTAGCGACAACAGATGTTTTACCAAGAAATTTTTTTCCATATGTATATAAAAATTCTATAATCTTAGTATCAGTTTTTGGGCCAGGAATAATTTCAAAAAGTTTGAGATAGCGCGCCGGATTAAAAAAGTGAGTTCCACAAAAATGTTTTTGAAAATCCTCACTTTTTCCTTTGCTCATAAATTTGATTGGAATTCCAGATGTATTTGTAGTAATTAGTGTTCCGGGTGTACGATATTTTTCAATCAACTTAAAAACATTATTTTTAATATCTAAACGTTCCACAACAACTTCCATAATCCAGTCGACTTCTTTGATTTTATGAACATCGTCATTTAAATTTCCAGTAACAATTCTCTTAATGAAATTTTTAGAGTATAACGGATTCGGTTTTGATTTCAAAGCTTTTTTTAGCGCATCATTAACTATTCTGTTTCTAACAATTTTATTATCCAGAGATAGCTCTTTCTTTTTTTCTTCATCACTTAGCTCGTTGGGTACAATATCTAAAAGAAGCACCTCAACGCCAATATTTGCAAAGTGACAAGCGATTCCACTGCCCATGATGCCCGATCCAATTATAGCAATTTTATTGATAATTCTTTTTTTCATTTATTCATATTATTAAAATATTTTCTTATCATTTATTAGTTCCAATATTATTTGTGAAACATCATAAAAATGGTCTAGTTTTTCTCTTTCAATTTCACGTTTTATTTTATTATTAAAAATAAATACTCTTTGTCGAGAGTCTTCTCTCTTTTCTAATCCCTTTGCCGTTAAATTTATAATTACCCCTCTGCCATCATCTGGATTTGGATTTCGTATAATAAGCTTTTGCTCCTCTAGCGATTTTAAAATTCTTGATAAACTAGTTGATTCCATACCCATGATTGGACCAAGGGATGTAGAAGAGGTTCCCTTTTTCGGATCAATACTAAGCAATGTAAATGCTGTTGCCATTGTGGCGTCAAATTTAGATGCTTCTTCATTATACATTTTTTGAACTGCCAACCATGTTGTTCTCAGCACGTAATCAATTGTTTTATTTTTCATTTTCGATATAATAATCAAATATAAAAAATTTTACTATGCATGCATAATAAATAAAAAAGAATATTAACCACTAATTGAAATAAGAAAAACTTTAATTGGTATTATAAATCTTTATTAATAAAGCGCTGTATTTTTTTAAAATGACACTTCGTTTCATTTTCATAGTAGGGGTTAAGTGTCCATTCTCAATTGACCATACGTCAGGTGTTAGTTCAAATTTTTTAATTTGTTCCCATTTTCCAAACTTTTTGTTGCACTCATCAATTTCTTCTTGAATACGCTTCTTTACTATGTGCGAATTTATAACTGCATTTTGATTTTTTTTGACCATAATATTTTTTTTGTCTATCCAGTCATAAATAAAATCAAAATTTAGTTGAATTAGCGCCGCTGGCATTTTTTGATTTTCTCCAATTACCATAGCTTGTTCTATAAACCCTGATTCTTTCATTTTGTTTTCAATTAAAGTGGGTATTATATACTTGCCACCAGAAGTTTTGAACATTTCTTTTTTTCTTCCCGTAATTTTTAAGAAGCCATCTATATCAATTTCACCCTTATCACCAGTATGAAAGTAATCTCCGCTCATGACTTCAGATGTTTTTTTTGGATCTTTATAATATCCTTGCATTATATTTGGGCCTTTAACTAAAATTTCTCCGTCATCTGCAATTTTAACATCAACATTTGAAATTGGCTTTCCTACTGTTCCAATTTTAAAATAATTATTTTCATACATTCCTACACTAATAACTGGAGAAGTTTCGGTTAGACCATATCCTTCCATGACCATCATTCCAGAAGCACAAAAAATTCTCGAAAGTTTTGGATTCAAGGCAGCACTTCCAGAAACCATTGTTTCCAATTGTCCACCAAGTGCAGCTTTCCATTTACTGAATATTAATTTTCTTGCGATAGTAAGCTTAAGTTCATAAATCAATCCGTTTTTTTTGTATGGCTCGTATTTTTCTCCTAATGAAATTGCCCACAGGAACAATCTTTTTTTTATTCCATTGAGAGCTACTCCTTTAGAATATATTTTATCATACACTTTCTCCAACAATCGAGGAACAACACTCATGAAATTGGGTTTTATTTCTTGCGCATTTTCACCAATTGTTTCTAGGCTTTCAGCAAAGTAAATTGAAACTCCTGCGTGTTGATAAACGTAAATTAAAACTCTCTCGAATATATGGCAAAGTGGTAAAAAACTTAATACTTTTGAAGCTCCCTTCACAATTGGTAACCTTGGTATACTGGCTAACACATTTTGCACAATATTTCGATGTGAAAGCATAACCCCTTTTGGCTTCCCAGTTGTACCTGATGTGTAAATAATTGTTGCGAGATCATTTTCTTTAATTTGAGTTTTTATTAATTCTACTTTATTTTGGACTGATTTATCTTTTCCAATCAAAAAAAGCTCCTTGTAATTTTTACAATTTTTTATGTCATCAAAGCAAAATATTTCTTTAAGATTTGTTTCATTTTTGACTTTTGAAACTTTATCGAAAACTTCTTTATCGGAAACAAAACAATAAGATGCTTGACTATGTTTTAAAATGTATTTATAGTCGTCTGCAGAAATTGAGGGGTATATCGGAACATTTTGTGCCCCAAGTTGCAAAACTCCTATATCAACTATACACCACTCGGTTCTGTTTGTCGTGGAAATGACAGCAATTTTATCGTTTTTTTTGACCCCCATTTTCAATAATGCACGACTTATAGAATTAGCTTTTTCTAAGTATTCATTAGTCGCAGTTTCTATCCATCTACCATTTTTCTTCGATATTAGTGATGCTTTTAAGTTATGATTGCTTAGTTGATAATATGGGAAATCAAAAAGTCTGGTTATCTGCATTTATGTGATTAGTTAAATCATTGCAAAATAAGGAATTTAAAATATTTAACAAATTGGATCTTTTTGTTTAATGATTGTTGTTGTAGGCATTAATCCATTTTCTTGCATTTTCAAATGCTATTACCCAAGGAGAAAATTTATCTTTCCGATCAGGTGGATAGAACGCCCAGTTCCAAGGAAAAATTGACCTTTCTATGTGTGGCATTGTAACAAGGTGTCGCCCTGAAGAGTCACACATCATTGCAGTGTTGTAATCAGATCCATTTGGATTGTGGGGGTATTTATCATAAGAGTATTTTCCAACTATATTATATTTATTTTCATTGTATGGTAAACTAAATTTACCTTCACCGTGAGAGATCCAGACTCCAAGAGTTAATCCTTCAAAACTTGATAGCATAACGGAATTATTTTTTTGAATTTTAACAGAAGTAAATGCACTTTCATGTTTTTTAGAGTCATTGAATGTCATTTTACCATGTCTTTTATGGTCAGGATTAATCAATTCAAGCTCCATCCAAAGTTGACATCCGTTACAAATACCAATTGAAAGAGTGTCCTCGCGTAAAAAGAAATTATCTAAAGCTTTTTTAGCTTTTTCATTATATTTGAATGCACCTGCCCATCCCTTAGCAGAACCTAAAACATCACTATTACTAAAGCCTCCAACTGCACCAATAAATTGAATATTTTCTAAGGTTTCTCTACCTGTGACTAGATCAGTCATATGGACATCCAAAACTTCAAATCCAGCCAAATACATAGCGTTAGCCATTTCTCTCTCTGAATTACTCCCTTTTTCTCTAATAATTGCAGCTTTTGGCTTTTTGTTTGATTGTTTTATTTTGGCGATTGTTCCACTAAAATTCTTTGGAAAAATATATTTTAGCTTTTGTTTTTTATAATTTTTAAAGCGGATTTTTGCTAAACCATTGGATGTTTGCCTATCATCAAGCAAATAGGATGTTTCATACCAGAAGTCTCTGTATGTGCTAACATTTAAATTAAATTTTGATCCATGATTTTTAATTTTTAATTTTCCGTCATTAGTCACAGATCCTATTTTTTTTACATTTATTTGACTGTCTGTAAAAATTTGTTCTACTGATTCGTCATTTGTTTGAAAAATAATTCCAGGGTTTTCAGAAAAAAGTAGTTTTATGCTATCTTTCTCACCTATTTGAGTTAAATCAACTTCAGCACCTATATTATTTTCTGAAAAACATAATTCCAAAAGAGAAGTTATAAATCCTCCTGATGATATGTCATGACCAGCAATTATTCTATCTTCTTTGATTAGTTTTTGGATATTATTAAATACTTTTTTAACATAGTCTGCGTTTTTTACTTTCGGGGAGTTTTGACCAATTTTATTAAGTGTTTGCGCAAAAGAACTGCCTCCAAGCCCAAAGTCGTCTTGAGATATGTTAATGTAAAATATATCACCCTTTCCAATTTTAAATAGTGGCTCAACAACTTTAGTAATATTTTCGCAATGTCCAGTAGCACTGATTATGACAGTTCCAGGCGCGAGTACATCCCCCTTTGGATATTTTTGTTTCATTGAAAGAGAGTCTTTTCCTGTAGGTATATTAATTCCAAGTTCTATTGCGAAATCAGAAATTCCTTGAACTGCCTCATATAACCTTGCATCTTCTCCTGGATTTTTGCATGGCCACATCCAATTAGCAGATAATGATACTCCCTTAATTCCATTTTTTATCGGGGCCCAAATTATATTTGTTAGAGCTTCTGTAACCGCATTTCTGCTACCTCCTTTTGCGTCAATTAAAGCCACCAAAGGTGCATGTCCAATACTTGTAGCCACTCCATGTTTGCCATTATAGTCTAATGCCATGACTCCCACGTTATTAAGTGGAAGTTGCAGAGGTCCCAGACATTGTTGTTTTGCAACTTTTCCACCAACACACCTGTCAACCTTATTGGTTAGCCAGTCTTTGCAAGCCACAGCTTCCAACTTCAAGGTTTTCTCTAAATATATTTCAAACTTATTTTTATCATATTTGATTTGATCTAGTTTTCTTTCAACTGTTTTATCAATAAGAATTGTTTTAGGTGAACTTCCAAACAAATCTTTTAATTGAAATTCCATCGGCTTTTCTCCAGTACTTTTTGATTCAAAAATAAATTTATTATCATTTGTTACTTTTCCAACATCGTAGATGGGTGAGCGCTCCCGGTAAGCTATTTTTTTTAGATAACCTAAATTTTTTTCTGAGATTACTAATCCCATTCTTTCTTGCGATTCATTACCAATTATTTCTTTAAAAGAAAGTGTTGAGTCTCCTACGGGTAGTTTATCAATATTTATTTCCCCCCCTGTTTTTTCTATGAGCTCCGATAAACAATTTAGATGGCCACCAGCACCGTGGTCATGGATTGAAATTATGAAATTTTCATCACTTTCTACCATTGATCGGATTGAATTAGCGGCTCTTTTTTGCATTTCTGGGTTAGATCTTTGTATTGCATTTAGTTCAATTCCTGATGAGAATTCTCCAGTATCGGCAGAAGAAACTGCTGCACCACCCATTCCGATTCTGTAATTATCTCCTCCTAAAATAATAATTCTGTCATTTTTTTTGGGATGTTCTTTAATAGCTTGACAGGCTTTAGCGTATCCAATACCTCCAGCTAACATAATCACCTTGTCATAACCTAAACGAATTGATTCTTCCTCGTGTTCAAAAGTCAAGACCGATCCACAAATTAGAGGTTGTCCAAACTTATTACCAAAATCAGATGCTCCATTTGATGCTTTGATTAAGATTTCTAGGGGACTTTGATATAACCAAGGCCGTTTTTTGAATGAATTTTCCCAGGGTCGATTTTTTTTTAATCTTGGATATGGAGTCATATAAACTGCGGTACCTGCCAATGGCAAAGATCCTTTACCACCTGCCAAGCGATCTCTAATTTCTCCACCTGAACCTGTGGCAGCTCCATTAAAAGGCTCTACTGTTGTAGGAAAGTTGTGTGTTTCTGCTTTCAAGGATATTACTGATTGAAATTCACTTATTTTGTAATTATCTGGTAAATTTCCTTTTGATGGTGAGAACTGATCCACAACTGGTCCCTTAATAAATGCCACGTTATCTTTGTACGCTGATACGATATTATTAGAATTTATTTCTGATGTTTTTTTAATTAAATCAAAAAGGGAAGAAGTTTTTTTCTTTCCATCAATGATGAACTCACCATTAAAAATTTTGTGCCTACAATGTTCAGAATTTACTTGAGAGAATCCAAATACCTCAGAGTCAGTAAGTGGACGGCCTATTTTTGTACTCAATGAGTTTAAATATTTAATTTCATCTTTGCTGAGTGCTAACCCCTCATTATTATTGTAGTCTTCAATGTTAGTGATCTGCTTGATTTGCTCAGGAGATATGTTTATATCATAGATATTTTGATTTAAGCTTTCGAACTTTTGATATATCATTGCATCAAATTCACTAAAATTTTTATCGACAGCTAAAAATTCTTCAATTCTTTTAATTCCATCTATGGCCATGTTTTGTGTAATTTCAACAGCATTTGTACTCCAAGGGGTTACCATAGTTGTTCTAGGACCGATAAAAGTATTTTCTAGTCTAGTTTTATTTATCCTTGGTTGGTTTCCAAATAGCCAGCAAAGTTTGGCTTCTGATTTGTTAGAAAAGTCCTTTTCAATATGGACGGCGAAAACTTTAATATTTATATCGCCATAAAAGTGAATCATGTGATAATTAATTGTAATATTATCTCAGTACAAAATTAATTTTTTCGTTCAGAAAATTGAGTGTTTTTTTGATTGATTTTATTTGTATTATTCACATGTTTTAAACAGCGCGAATTATCTAAATTTTTATCTAATTAAAATTTTTTTTGTCTGCGAAAACTTATTAGATTTAAAATTAATAAAATACATTCCAGACTCAATTTTTGAAACATCAATTTGTTTTGTCCCAGAATTTAAACTGTCGCTATATATTTTTTTTCCTGTAATGTTGAATATTTTAAAATTTCCAGATGAGTTAGATTCAATGCTGAATGATGTTCCATTGGTTGGATTTGGATATACTTTAAAAAAGTTTAGTTGTTGTTCAAAAATATTTAGTGATTGTGTATGATAACCTAAATTATCGCAATCATTTAACGCAAAATTGTTCCATTCATTTAAATCAAATACTGAAGTTCCCGATGTTATTGTTGAACTACGCCGCAATGTAATGTTCTGAGCAAATTCAGAATCATCTCCAAGCGTACCAATTATATCAATAAGTACATTGTCCTTAAAAAGACCCAATGCGTCATTTCCATTAAAACTTGTAATATTATTGTTTAAATCGTCAAAGACACCAGCGCAGATATTTGTGCCACCATTAGCCACAACGAAGACTGAATTGTTTGGTATGATCAAATTATTGGGAAAATTATAATTAACTGTCCAGTTATTATTTCCATTTGAACTTAATTTTAAGCTGTAATTATCCAAATTAAGTGAATTTCCAGTAAAATTGGCAATTTCTAAAGCTTTGTTGTTGCCGCTACCCTCAACGTACTCTGAAAAAAATAAATCTATGTCGTTGTTATCACTGGTCAGAGTTATCTCGCAGACAGCATCAGATGGAATAGAAGTATTGTTTGAAAGATCTTTTGCAATTACTGAAAAGCAATAATTTGTCTCCGGCAATAAATTTTGCACTGACATTGAGGTTAGGCTTACATTTTCAAGAAAATTTGTATTCATGTATACATCGTAACTAACAACAGCAACATTGTCGTTTGATGCAGACCAGCTTAGTTCAATAGTACTTGAAGATGAACTGTAAGCAATTAAATTTGTTGGGGTAGTAGGAGCTTCATTATCCTCTTGCAAATTCCAAATTAAGTAAACAAATTCAGGATGATCGATGAATGGATTTCTGTTTCCTTGGTGTTCATAATATATAGCATTATTTCTATCAATTTCTTTTTGTGAAACTGGATCTATTTCATGCCATTCCAATAATATGCTCAAAAATGTAGAATTAAAAACTTGATCGCTACTCCCATTAAACATCGCATAATCACTCCAATTAGGAATTATATTTTGGTATCGTGTTGCAAAATAAAAATGAATCCTTGCTATATCACCTTTGAATTCATCAATTGGTTCAAACACAATTCCGCCGTATCCAGCTGAGTATCCAGAGTTAAGGTTGACTCCAAGTTTTGAACCATTCATGGTTGGATTTGATATTCCAGATTGGGAAACTAAATTATTATTATCTACTCTTCCCATCGGAAAATTTCCACGAAATCCATTAACTCTTCCGTCAACAGGAACTAAATGATGAGCATCTCCTTGCATTGGTGAATTTTCATTAAATACTGATTTTGGTATTAAGTGTTCCTTGTTGTAACAATCGCCTTCCAGTGAATAATTACCACATTCATCGATTTCGGGAACATAATTGTATGGATCAGTTCCTTGAGGGTTTTCCGAATAAATATCAAGAATTGTATAATTATTTTCATAATAACTATCAAGGTCATAAGTGCTAAAAAAAGTATCAATTGCATTGTAACCCTGATCATTTTGCTGATTAATGATATTGTATAATTGTGTCTTGAGTTCATATCCATTAGCGGTTGCATTGTTATAGTATCCGTCAGGAATTTGAGAGAATGAAAATAAAAAGAGGTGAGTAAAAACAAGAGTTAAGTAATGATTTTTCATTAATTTATTTTTTTTATTAATGCCATAAAGAAACCATCGTATCCGCTTTCGCTTGAAAGTATAATTTTGTCTCTTATTAATTTGTACCCTTTGCCGTCATCAGATTTTAAAAATTTTTTTATTTGATTTTGATTTTCTGAGGGCAGCACTGAACAAGTAGAGTATACCATTTTTCCACCCTTTTTCAGCATTTTTGAGTATTCTACTATAATTTTTTGTTGTAAATGCTTTAGTTCTTTTATAAAATCTGGTTTTAATTTCCATTTAGTGTCTGGATTTCTCCTCAAAACTCCCATACCTGAACATGGCGAATCAATCAAAACTCTATCTGCTTTTCCAATTTGTTTTTTAATAACTTTACTGGAACTTATAAGTTTTAATTTTATATTATGAGCACCATTTCTTCTCGCTCTTATTTTTAATTTATTTAATTTACTTTCGTAAATATCCATAGCAATGATAGTACCTTTATTTTTCATTATTGACGAGAGTTGGAGTGTTTTACCGCCTGCTCCAGCACAGGCATCTATAACTCTCATACCAGGTTTTACATCAAGAAAATCAGCAACTAACTGAGATGAAGCGTCTTGGACTTCAAACCAACCCATTTTGAAGGCTTCTGTTCTAAAAATATTATTTCTTTTCAGAAGTTTTAATGCATATGGATATCCCTTAATCTCAGAAGTAGTTATTCCTTCATTTTGTAATTTACATTGTAGTTGTTTTTTTGTTGTTTTTAAAGTATTTGTTCTAATTACTACTTCAGCTTGTTTGTTGAGCGCAACAATTTCTTTTGACCAAGCTTGCTCACCTAATTCTTTCACACCCAACTCATCAATCCAATCAGGTATTGATTCTTTTATTTTTCTCGTTTTTAAGAACTTATCATAACGACCCTTTACTTTTCTTACTGAAGTTTTTTCAAAATATTTCCAATTTGGCAGTTTATGTCCTTTTAATGTCATCCATACCGAAATCAATCTCCAACAGTCATCGCGATCAAATGGTTCTTTAACCTCAGCGATTTCAGAATATAACCTTTTCCATCGAACAATGTCGTAAGTTGTTTCTGCTATAAAACCACGATCATTACTTCCCCAACGCTTGTCTCGCTTTAATAAACTCTGGATTACCTTGTCGGCATATTTGTGATCATTAAATATTTCCAATATACCATCAACTATGGCAAGACATAGATTTTTATGTAGTTGCATTAGTTAAAATATTTAGATAATTATACATAACAAATAAATCTCAAAACTTATTTAAACTACTGCGAAATAATATGTATTAATATACAAGAGCAGATAATTAAAATTTTAGATAGTTTAAGCTTTAGTTACTCCATAGATTTAAAATTATTGTAACGATTGCATTAGAACTAGTTTTTTGTAAATACCATTTTGGTTTAACAAATCCTTATGGTTTCCCTGTTCGATAATTTCACCATGTTTCATAACAAATATTTTATCTGCCTTTTGTATCGTTGATAGCCTATGCGCAATCAATATGGATGTGCGATTTTTCATAATATTTTCCAATGCTTCTTGTACTAATTTTTCACTTTCAGTGTCAAGAGCTGATGTTGCCTCATCGAGGATTAATATTGGGGAGTCTTTGAGTACAGCTCTAGCTATATTTAGGCGTTGTTTTTGGCCTCCTGATAAACTATTTCCAGAGTCACCAATTTTCGAGTATATATTTTCTGGCATCTTTTTAACAAATTCCCAAGCATTAGCAACTTTTAATGCTTCAATTATTTGATTATCTGTCGCATTTTTATTGCCAATTTTTAGATTATTTTTAATGGAATCGTTGAACAATATTGATTCTTGAGTTACCAACGCAATTTTAGACCTTAAAGATTTTTTAGTTATATATTTTATATTTTTGTTATCTATTTCTATTGAACCGCTTGATACATCATAAAATCGCGTTAACAGGCTTGCAATCGTTGATTTTCCGCTCCCTGATTGTCCGACTAAAGCAATAGTTTCTCCTTTATTAACTTTTATTGAAAAGTCTTTTAAAACAAAATCTTGCTCATATTTAAAGGAAATATTTTTAAATTCAATAGAGTTATTAAATTTTACTAAATCCTTCGCGTTTTTTTTGTCTTGGACTGAATCTTTACTTTTTAAAATTTCAAAAACTCTATCGGCTGCGGCAATACCATTTTTTACTTTATAAGATGCTTTACTTATAGATTTTGCGGGTGTTAAAATTCCATAAGCCAAGCCCATAAACCCAATAAAAGTTGTACCCTCGATTATTTTTTCAATTAATACAAGTCTTCCGCCATACCAAAGTAGAAGGGCGATTGTTATAATACCTAGAAATTCGCTAAGTGGTGCTGCAAGATTATTTTTCAAACCAATTTTATTTAACAATTTTAAAATTTTATCCGCTGAATTAGAGAATCTTTCACTAAATGTTGGTTCTGCGTTATAACTTTTAACAACTTTCATTCCGCTCAAAGTTTCTTCAACAGTTGAAATAAGTTGTCCAGATTCTTTTTGTGCTTTAAGTGATTGTTTTTTTAATCTTTTTCCAATTATGGAAATTAGAAAACCAGAAATTGGAATAAATAAGATTACAAAGATGGATAATTGCCAGCTCATTGTGAACATTACAATTAATGAAAAAATAATGGTCAAAGGTTCTCTGACAATTAATTCTAAAATTATGAAAAAAGAGTTTTGCATTTCATTTATGTCTCCCAAAATACGAGCCATTATATCTCCTTTTTTTCTTTTTGCGTAAAAACTTACAGGCAACTCAATGATATGCTTGAACATAACTTTTCTTAAGTCAGTCAAGATACCATTCTTTAAATACATCACGTGTTGCATCGACAGGTATCCAAAGAGATTTTTTAAAAAAAATGTAATTATAACAATACTAACAACTAGTAGTAGAGCTATTTGTGCATTTCCAGACCCAAGCAGATTAGTGATTTTATAATTCAAAAAATCATTGGCGTAATTTTTTAGATCGTTAAGTCCGTTCCATTGGGGGGCACTATTGATTGTTTTTGTTTTGTCAAATAAGACATTTAGCATTGGGATCAATGATACAAAGGCTAAGGTACTAAATGCTGCATACAACAGGTTAAAGACAGTATTTAAAACTACATGTTTTTTGTATTTTTTTATAAAAGGTAATAATTGTTTTAATATTTCTTTCATTTTAAATAAAATCTATTGAAGAAATTATTTTATCAATTTTAGACTCTAGGTCTTTGTTAACTCTGTGGAAATAAGAAGCATTTTTTAATGTTTGCTTGACGCTAATATAGTATTTAATTTTTGGTTCAGTTCCACTTGGTCTCAACGCAATTATACTGTCATCTTTGGTAGTAAAAATAATGACATTTGATTTAGGTAAATTAATTTTTTGCTTTTGATTTTTGATAAGATCAATTGACTTTGAGAATAAATAATCATCAATTTTAGTAACTAATGAGCCATTTATTTTAATTGGCGGTTTTTTTCTTGCATTTTCCATTATTTTACTAATTTCTTTACTTCCTTTAATCCCTTTTTTAGTAACTGAAATTAGTCTTTCTTTATAAAAACCATATTTTACATAAAGTTTTATTAATTCTGCGAAAAAAGATTTATTGTTGTGTTTTGAGATTGAGGCAATTTCGCAAGCTAAAATACATGCAGTGACTGCATCTTTATCACGTATAAAGTCACCAACCATAAAACCATTACTTTCTTCACCACCACAAATAAATCTCATTTCTGGATTATCTTCAATCATTTTTGCTATCCATTTAAAGCCAGTTAAACTTAATTTACATTTAACTCCATAATCTGATGAAATTTCACTAATCATTGGTGTTGAAACGATTGTAGACCCAATAAACTCTTTTTTGTTTAGTTTATTTTGTTTGAGCCATTCGTCCAGTAAAAATTTTGTCATTACTACCATGGCTTGATTACCATTAAGTAAATTAAATCTACCAGCTTCGTCTCTAACTACAATTCCAAGTCGGTCACAATCGGGATCTGTTCCAATCACAATATCAGCATCTATTTTTTTTGCTAATTTTATTGCCATATCAAGTGATTCAGGATCCTCAGGGTTAGGAGACTTAACGGTTGGAAAATTACCATCTGCTTTTGATTGTTCTTTTACTATGCGAAGGTTATTATAGCCTGCATTTTTAAGTGCAGTAGGAATTGAATTAATAGCAGTTCCGTGTAGGGGGGTGAAAACTATCTTTAAATTACTTCGGATTTTTGCGGAATTATCACTGAGTAAGCCGTTTTTAAGTACAGCTTTGATAAAGGGAGTGTCAATCTCTTTTCCGATTATCCTAATCAATTTTTTATTTTTAATAAAGTTTATATCATCGTAATCGATCTTATTTATCTCTGAAATTATGGCTTTATCTTGTGGGGGTACTAATTGTCCTCCATCTTTCCAGTATACTTTATAGCCATTGTATTCTGGTGGATTATGAGATGCAGTGAGTACTATACCACATTGACATTTTAAATACCTCACAGCAAATGAAAGTTCAGGAGTCGGCCTTAAACTTTCGAAAAGATAAACTTTGATTTCATTAGACGAAAATATATTTGCTACAATATTTGCAAAAAATTGACTGTTATTTCTACAGTCGAAAGCAATTGCAACTTTGATTATCTCATTTTTAAAAACTTTTTGCAGGTAGTTTGAAATTCCTTGTGTAATTTTTCCAATTGTATATTTATTGATTCTGTTTGTCCCCACACCCATAACCCCTCGCATTCCACCAGTTCCAAATTCAAGGTCTTTGTAAAAGCAATCTTCAAGCTCTTTTGGATTATTTTTAAGTTTTTCGATAGCTTGTCTCGTTTCGTCGTCGAAAACTTTCTTTTGCCAATCTAAAATTTTTGAATTTGCAATGGAATTAGTTTTTAAAGGCATTTTTATTATGTTAGTAGTATTAAATCAATCATTTTTTTGCGAATTAATATTTTCAATTACTTTGTATCGTTCTTTATAACTTTTAGTTTGTAAGATTAATTCTCCTAAAAAACCAGCGATGAAAAATTGAACTCCTATAATCATTGTTGTCAGTGCTATAAAGAATTCAGTTCTATCTGCAATTAACCTACCACTTTTATTAATTAATAGTTTATCAATTCCCAAATAAATTGCGAAAGATAGTCCGATAATTATCATTAACACACCTAGTAAACCAAATAGATGCATTGGACGTTTGCCAAATTTTGTTGTAAACCATATTGTAATTAAATCTAAAAATCCATTAATAAATCTTTCCATACCAAATTTTGTTTTTCCGTATTTTCTTGCTTGATGAGTTACGATTTTTTCAGAAATTTTTTTATATCCAGCGTGTGCAGCCAACAACGGAATATAACGATGCATTTCTCCGTAAACCTCAATATTTTTTACAACCTCCTTTTTGTATATTTTCAGACCACAATTAAAATCATTTAATTTAATACTAGAAACCTTTCTTGCTGCCCAATTAAATAGTTTTGAAGGTAAGTTTTTTGCAAAGTAGTTATCATATCTTCTTTTTTTCCAACCTGAAATTAAATCATAATCATGATCTTTAAGCATTTTATATAGTGAGGGTATTTCTTCAGGACTATCCTGTAAATCTGCATCCATCGTTACAACTGTTTTCCCCTTGGAAATTTTGAATCCCGCATGAAGAGCCTGAGATTTGCCAAAATTTTTTGAAAAACGAATTGCTTTTAAACGACTATTATCTTTGTATAAATTTTTAATCACATTCCAAGAATTATCTGTGCTTCCGTCATCAATGAAAATTATTTCATATGAGAAAGGAGTTGACTCCATACTTTTTAAAATCCAGTCATGTAATTCAGCTAATGAATCTTCTTCATTTAAAAGAGGAATAACAATAGAAATATCCATTTAAAAAAATATAGTCTCCAAAATTAATGAAATTATATTTGGTTTGCGTTTGATTTCTTCATAATGGCTGATACAACAAGACCAATTAGCGAAATGAATGCTAGATAAAAGACACCACCTTGTATTTGACTAGAAATTGAAAAGTTATTTTTATCTTTTAATTCTTCCATAGTCTTTGAAACTAGTTCTTCAGGTGCTCCAAATTTTATCATATTTTCCTTTTGTATTAATATCATCTTTTCGTTAAGCATAGTAGCAGAGTCAACGTCTATTATATTGAAGATTATAATACTTGACAAAACACTTATTCCTATTCCGATTGAAGTGGTTATAAAGAAACTTGTAAAAGCAGATTTAAAATCGATTAATCCGCCACTGATGGTTTTATTTTTTTTAATTGATATAATGCCTAAAGTGATTGCTAAAAAAAGGCTAATCAAACCTAACCACCATTTTAATAATAATTCTGTATTAATTGCATAAGAGGATACTGTTACAGCTGTGAGTATCAGTCCCAAATTAAGTCCTAAATTTGACGAAATTGACTTTTTTGACTGTTTCATTAGATCAGTTTTTATTTTATAAAATATTTTCGTTAAAATTAAATTATTAGCTTCTAAAAAAAAAATAAATTATAAACTGTTGCTGATTATTAAAAAATAATTAAATTTGCTCAGTTTTTATAAAAATGAAAAAAGAGATACACCCAAAAAATTATAGAATAGTTGCTTTCAAGGATATGTCAAACAATGATGTGTTCCTTGCAAAATCTACAGCTGAAACTAGTGAAAATATCACAGTTGACGGTACCGAGTATCCTTTAGTAAAGCTTGAAATATCCAGGACATCTCATCCATACTACACTGGAAAATCTAAGTTAGTAGATACTGCTGGGCGTATCGATAAATTCAAAACCAAATACGCCAAATTTAAAAAATAATAGATTAGAAAATAATGTATTATGGCCTCTCAAGCAAATGAAAGGCTTTTTTTTATATTTTTATAAAATTAATTTTTTTTATGAATTTTATCCTTTTTGATGGTCCTTATCGCAACGCATTACGTCCTTTTACTCACACAAGGCCTATAGCCGATATCCGTGTGGGTATTTTAACTGTTAGAGAAAAATGGGAAACCTACCTTGGTTCCACAACCACTACAGTTACAGAGCAGTATTTGTCAGAAAAATTTCCAATGGTAGAATCATTAGAAAATGTTATGATAAATGGAGCTTACTTACCAAATCGTGATTTAGTTGAAATGGTTTTAAACTTAGGCAAAAATGAGGCCATTTTTCAAGATCAAGTTGCAGTAGCTTATAAAGTTACAAAAAATCAAAAATCAATTAATTTTAAAGACTTTAAAATTAAAATTTGTCCTGATTCAGTGATGTCAATAAAAAATAGTTGGGATATTTTTAGATTAAATGGTAAAGCCATTGAGCTAGATTTTAGTTTAATTACCAAGGGCAGAAAATCACAAGTTATTCCTCAAGGAGTTAAATTTAAAAATGAATCATTAGTTTTTATTGAGGAAGGGGCTGAAGTTTCCTTTTCATCACTAAATGCCTCTGATGGACCGATATATATTGGTAAAAATTCAAATATTATGGAGGGATGCTTGATAAGAGGACCATTTGCCCTATGTGAAAATTCAGTTCTAAAAATGGGAAGTAAGATATATGGCCCAACTTCTGTTGGTCCCTTTTGCAAGGTAGGAGGTGAGATTAATAATTCTGTTTTTTTGGGTTATTCAAATAAAGCTCATGATGGTTTTTTAGGTAATTCAGTGATTGGCGAGTGGTGTAATTTAGGGGCTAATACAAATAATTCAAATTTGAAAAATAATTACGCTGAAGTGCGTCTTTGGGACTACGAGCATGAAAAGTTTAAAAACACAGGGTTAAAATTTTGTGGCTTGTTTATGGGAGACCATAGTAAATGTGGAATTAATACTATGTTTAACACAGGAACTACAGTGGGCATTAGTTGTAATATTTTTGGCAGTGGTTTTCCAAGAAATTTTGTTCCTAGTTTTAGTTGGGGAGGCAGAAACGGTTTTTCACCCTTTAAACTTGAAAAGGCGCTTGAAGTTGCGGAAATGGTAATGGATCGAAGAGGGGTTGTTCTTACTGAAATCGATGCAGATATTTTAAAACACGTCTTCAAGAATACTGAAAATCTTAGGTCTTTCTAAATTTTTTTTAAGTATTTTAGATTTAAAAGGTTAGTTGGGTTTATTGATAGATTTTTAATATTTTTTTGTGCTAATCTAACCACCTCATCATAATATAAAACTACCACTGCAGCTTCCTCTACAATCATTTGATCCAATTTTTTATAAAACTCATATCTCTTAAATTCATTTTTTTCTTTAATTGCAAGTTCGTATAAGCTGTCAAATCTAATATTTTTAAAATGTGTATAATTTGGCCCTCTTGGAGCTAAATTTTCACTGTAGAAAAGTGATAAATAGTTTTGGGCGTCAGGATAATCAGCAATCCAACTAGCTCTGAAAACGTCCGTCTTACCGTTAGCTTTTGCTGATTTCAAAGCTGAAGCAGGCATTACATTAATTTTTATGATAATTCCAATATCAAGTAATGACCTTTGAATAAATTTGCATAGGTCTAAATAGTTTTCAGTGGTAGCAATAGTAAAGCTAGGGCTGTTATTTTTTGAAATAGATTTATATTTTTCTACTAGTTTTTTAGCTTTAATTGGATTGTATTTATATCCAATTTTTTCTTGATGTCCTTCAAGTCCTTTGGGTATAATACCTCCTAAAGCTGGTTTCCCAATATTATTTCTTAAGTATTTCATCATCTTGTTGCGATCAAATCCAAAATTGAAGGCCTTTCTTAATAAAATGTGATTTCTATCATCTTGATATGAATCTAAATAGAATCCTAAATATTCAGTATTTAGGTAATCACTTTTTATCATTTTTATTTTTTTTTCATACTTGGGATTAAGGTTTCCCTCTTTTGTTAGTACATCGTCTTTGTAAGATGCATCCATTCCGGAGACGAAATCTAATTTACCTTGCAAAAATTGCGAATATTCTAATTGTTTTTCAGGTAAAAACGTTATGGATACTGCTTCTAAATATGGTAATTTATTTCCATCACCATCAATTTCAAAATATCTTTTATTTTTTCTAAATACTAGTTTAATATTTTCATCCCACTTTTTAAAGAAGAAAGGACCAGTACCGATTGGGCTATTCCTAAATTTTTGTTCATTGTCTTCAATTACCTCTTTTGGAACTACACTGCAGTATTTCATAGTCATTAGCTCTAAAAATGCTGCAAATGGATATTTTAATTCAATTTGAAAAGTATGATCATTAATTACTTTAAAATTTTTAACGCTGTTAAATACCCATGCACCTGGTGAAGCAAGTTTGGGATTAATAATCCTTCTAAAACTATAATCAAAGTCAGAAGCATTAACTGCTCTTGTTTTATTGGGTCCAAAATTGGTATGTGAATGAAAAAAGACGTCATCTCGTAAATAAAATTTATATAATTTTTGATCGTCTGAAATTTCCCATTTTTTTGCTATTGATGGAGTAACTTTCATACTGTCGTTCATTTGTACTAAGCCATTAAAGAGTTGATTAACTGCCCAAATATTTGCCTTGTCTTTCGCAAAAGCAGGATCTAAACTGTTAATATTTTTGTGTTCGTTATATCGGAAAACTAGATTATCTGAGTATTTAATTTGATCATTACAATTAACACAAAACACAAATAAAATCACACCAAGTAATGATTTTTGGAAATATTTAATAATTTTTGCCATTAAAAAAGCTTAGTTGTAAATTTGTTCGCTTTGTAAAAGTACAAGAATGATTTCAACAAAAAAAGTAGCTTTTCACACATTAGGTTGTAAATTAAATTTTTCTGAAACCTCAACAATTTCTAGAGATTTTCGCAATGCTGGTTACCAAATTGTTGAATTCTCAAATATCGCTGATATTTATGTTATAAATACCTGCTCTGTGACTGAAAATGCAGACAAACGCTTTAAAACAATTGTAAAAAAAGCTTTAAGTTTAAATTCCAAGGCATTCATAATTGCAATTGGATGTTATGCTCAGTTGCAGCCTCTAAAGTTGGCTGAAGTCAATGGGGTTGACTTAGTTTTAGGTGCAACAGAGAAATTTAAAATCAAGGACTACATTAATCAGCTGTCAAAAGAAAGCCCAGCTAAAGTTCATTCCTGCGAAATTGGCGAGGCCGACTCATACCAAGAAAGTTTTTCCATTGGAGACAGAACGAGAGCTTTTCTAAAGGTACAAGACGGATGTGATTACAAATGTACTTATTGTACTATTCCTTTGGCTCGCGGGGTTTCTAGAAGTGATAGTTTAGATAATATTTTAAAGAATGCAAATGAAATTTCAAATAGGGGGATTCAAGAAATTGTCCTCACAGGGGTCAATATTGGGGACTATGGAAAAGGTGAGTTTGGAAGCAAAAAACATAAAAATACTTTTTTGGATTTGATAAAATCATTAGATGTTTTGGAAGGAATTAAAAGAGTAAGGATTTCTTCAATAGAACCAAATCTACTAAGAAATGAAATAATTGAATTTGTTGCTACAAGTAATTCTTTTGTTCCTCATTTTCACATTCCTTTACAGAGCGGTAGCGATTATATTTTGAAAAGGATGAAAAGACGTTATTTAAGTGCTCTTTATTTGGATCGAATAAAAAAAATTAAAGAGTTGATGCCATCAGCATGCATCGGAGTTGATATAATTGTTGGCTTTCCTGGAGAGTCAGAATCCAATTTTCTTGAAACCTATGATTTCTTAGTAAAGTTAGATATTTCTTACATGCATGTTTTTACCTATTCAGAACGATTAAATACAGAGGCTTCTTTAATGACAAATTCTGTCCCACTTGAAATCCGAAACAAACGCAGTAAACTTTTGAGAGGGCTATCTCTAAAAAAAAGACATGCGTTCTATGAAAGTCAGCTTGGATCAAATCAAACTGTTTTGTTTGAAGACAAAAATAAGCAAGGATATATATTTGGATATACTGAGAATTACGTAAAAGTTAAAATGCCTTGGAATCCTGCATATGTCAACAACTTGAAAAAAGTCGTACTTAGAAGTATCGATATGGATGGGGTGGTTCGTATTGAACTTGTTGAAGAACCTATTGAGTATTAAATTCTAATTCCAACAGGTAACATTTTTTTATATCTCCTGTTTCTTTTTATGAATTTAGCTATTGGAGGACTAGTTGGTACTACACTTATATTTTTTTCATTAATATTTTCAAGTACAATTTTTATGAAATCCTCAGCAAACTTTTCTGGATTGTTGACTCCCGGTATATTAAGTTTTGTTAAAAAAATTTTCCTTTCCTGTTGAGAGTATTCTATCGTGGCTATTTTGTTTCCTACTTTAATTTCGTATTGGCGTAGGAAGGTATTGTTATTTAGATTTGAAGCTAACAGCATAAGATTTTTGATTGATAATACAAATTTACAAAATTATATCAAATTGTTAATTGTTGGTAATTTATCTTTACTGATTTAGTTTTTTTTAGAAATTTTTTTGATCAAAATTTAATGTTTTAATAAATTTAAGAAAAATAAATAAAAATGAAATATTTGAAATATTGTTTTGGTTTTTTGTTCTTAATGTCTATTGTTGGATTTACATTGATTTCTCAAAAAAGCGAAACCTTTAATGTTGAAAAAACATTTGATTATAATGTTTATGCACTTCCTATTCCAAAGCAAATGGATTTTTGTGGCGAATCTGTACCACTTGAGCTTTTGGATATTAGGGAACGAATAGATCGTGAACTTTTAGTGAATACCTATTGGCAGTCAAATGGATTATTAATGTTTAAACGTGCACACAAATTTTTTCCTATCATTGAGCCAATTTTGACTTCATATGGAATCCCTAACGACTTTAAGTACCTTGCGTTAATTGAAAGTGGATTGCAAAATGTAGTGTCTCCAGCTGGTGCAAAAGGTTTTTGGCAAATTATGAAAGCGACTGGTAAAGAATATGGCTTAGAAATTAATTCAAATGTCGATGAACGTAACAATTTAGTTTTATCAACTAAAGTTGCATGTAAATATTTGCTAAAAGCAAAAAATGTACTTGGAACTTGGACTTTAGCGGCTGCTAGTTATAATGCTGGTGTTGGGGGTATTTCTAAAGAACTGAAGCGACAATCTGTAAATAATTATTATGATTTGTTGTTAGGTCAAGAAACGGGAAGATATATGTTTAGAATTTTGGCTTTAAAAGAAATTTTAAATAATCCTATTGAATACGGATTTAACTTTGAAGAGGAAGATCTTTACAACTATCCCGAAACTTATAAAGTAACTGTAGATTCAGCAATTACTGACTTAGTGAAATTTTCAAATGATTTTAATATCAATTATAAGCTGCTTAAAATATATAATCCATGGTTGAGGGAAGGTTTTCTAAATAATAAATCTGGTAAAAAATATACTTTTGAATTACCTTATGTGAATTCAGACAAATTTAAAAATTAGCGCCTTCTCGCACCTCTATTTTGACCATAATGCTGATTTGGAATTGAAGTTTTCTTCATTTGATTTTTCATTATTTTGATCTGTTCAGTTAGTATATTTCGCTTGTCAAGCTTCTGAGCTTCAGTTAGCAATTTCTGAGCTTCAATTTTTCGTCTTTTGGTAAATGCAATTCCAGCTAAATTTAGTTTTGCCATTGCTAAATCATGATTCATTGATAATCCTAAATTTATAGCTTTTTTAAAATATTTTTCTGCTGCATTCATGTTGTTTTGAGATGATAAAATACCTTTTAAAAAGTTGTAATACCCTTGTTGTTTTTTTGTTAAAGCAGATTTGGGTTTTTTAATTCTACTAAGCCACTTTTCTGTACCTTCAAAGTCTTGTTTTCTGAGTTTGAAAAAGGCTAAAATGATAAATTCGTTTTTGAAATACAACAATAAAAATGCAAGTCCTATTATAAAGAACATTATACCATTTCCAATGTAGTTTTCAGTAAACTGGTAAATTGAGTAGGCTAAGCTGCTCAAGAAAAGTATGATTTTTATAAATTTTGGAAACATATTATCATTCTCTTTGCAAATTTAAAAAAAATATAGTAAAATAATTTTTTTATTGCAAGATTTGTTGAACAAAAAACTCTTTGTATATTTGCTCGGCTAAATGTAATACAATTGCTCATTATTAGCCACTATCAATATAAAAAGTAATAATGAAAAGAACGTTTCAACCATCTAAAAGAAAGAGAAAAAACAAGCATGGTTTTAGAGAGAGAATGGCAACAGCCAGTGGTAGAAAAGTTTTATCAAGAAGACGCTCTAAGGGCCGTAAGAAGCTGAGTGTTTCATCTGAATTACGTCATAAAAACTAATGATTAACAATTGTTAATATATTATTAGGTGTTACTGTTTGTAACGCCTTTTTTTTTATGTAAACGTTAATTAAATTTGATAAGTTAAATTGAAATATAGTTTAAAATAGAATGCCTAAAAATAAAGACTTAAAGTCAATTTTAATCATAGGCTCTGGCCCGATAATAATCGGTCAAGCTTGTGAATTTGATTACTCTGGTTCTCAAGCTCTTCGCTCATTGAGAGAAGATGGAATAGAAACTATTTTAATCAATTCTAATCCAGCCACTATAATGACTGACCCTTCTATGGCGGATCACGTTTATTTGTTACCTCTAAATACTAAATCAATTCTAAAAATATTGAATGAACATCCTCAAATTGATGCTGTTTTACCAACCATGGGAGGACAGACTGCTCTGAATTTGTGCATAGAGGCTGACGATAAAGGAATTTGGGGCGATTTTAATGTCGATATCATAGGAGTAGACATTGATGCTATCAACATAACTGAGGATAGAGAAAAGTTTAGAGAGTTAATGCTTAAAATCGATGTTCCCATGGCTCCTCAAGCTACTGCAAATTCTTATTTGAAAGGTAAAGAAATTGCTCAGGAATTTGGATTTCCATTAGTTATTAGGGCGTCTTTTACCCTCGGTGGTGACGGTGCTTCAATTGTTTATAAGGATGAGGATTTTGACGAGCTATTGAAGCGGGGTCTTGAAATTTCTCCAATTCACGAAGTAATGATTGACAAAGCTTTGATAGGATGGAAGGAGTATGAGCTTGAACTTCTTAGAGACGACAATAATAATGTTGTAATAATTTGTTCAATTGAAAATATGGATCCTATGGGTATTCATACAGGAGACTCAATAACTGTAGCGCCTGCGATGACTTTAAGTGATACAACATATCAAAAAATGCGAGATATGGCAATTCACATGATGCGTAGCATGGGTGATTTTGCAGGAGGGTGTAATGTTCAATTTGCTGTGAGTCCAGATGAAAAAGAAGATATTATTGCCATAGAAATTAATCCCAGAGTTTCAAGATCTTCCGCTCTCGCAAGTAAGGCAACAGGTTATCCTATAGCAAAAGTTGCGGCAAAGTTAGCCATAGGTTATACTCTTGATGAATTACAAAATCAAATCACAAAATCAACTTCTGCACTATTTGAACCAACTTTAGATTATGTTATAGTTAAAATACCGAGATGGAATTTTGATAAATTTGAAGGCAGCGACAGAGAACTTGGATTACAAATGAAGGCCGTTGGTGAAGTTATGGGAATTGGACGTTCATTTCAAGAAGCTTTGCATAAGGCAACTCAGTCACTTGAAATCAAAAGAAATGGTCTTGGTGCTGACGGCAAAGGATACAAAGATTATGACTTAATTATTAAAAAGTTGAAGCACGCAAGTTGGGATCGTGTTTTTGTTATATATGATGCAATACAAATTGGGATACCTCTTTCAAGGATTCATGAAATTACAAAAATTGATATGTGGTTTTTGAAGCAGTATGAAGAACTTTATTTTCTTGAAAAAGAAATTTCAAATTTTAAAATTGAAAATGTAACTAGGGAATTGCTGTTAGAAGCAAAACAAAAAGGCTATGGAGATAGACAGATTGCTCACATGTTAGAATGTTTAGAGAGTGAAGTTTATAATAAGCGCCAGGAATATAATATAAATCGTGTATACAAGCTTGTCGATACTTGTGCAGCTGAATTTGAGGCTAAAACACCATATTATTACTCAACTTTTGAAAGTGAAATGACTGACAAAAATGGTAATACATACACCCAAAACGAAAGTTTAGTCTCTGAAAGAAAAAAAGTGATTGTGTTGGGTTCAGGACCAAACAGAATTGGTCAGGGGATAGAATTTGATTATTGTTGTGTACATGGGGTTTTAGCAGCTTCTGAATGTGGATATGAAACAATCATGATTAATTGCAATCCAGAAACTGTTTCTACTGACTTTGATACGGCTGACAAGCTTTATTTTGAGCCTGTATTTTGGGAGCATATATATGATATTATTCAACATGAAAAGCCATACGGGGTGATAGTTCAATTAGGTGGTCAAACTGCTTTAAAATTGGCGGAAAAGCTTGATCGTTACAAAATTAGGGTCATTGGCACTAGTTTTAGCTCGTTGGATTTAGCTGAGGACAGGGGTTCTTTTTCTACACTACTAAAAGAAAATAATATACCTTATCCTGAATTTGATACTGCCGAGTCTGCTGATGAAGCCCTCAAGGTTGCTGATAAGCTTAATTTTCCAATTCTCGTTCGACCTTCATATGTTTTGGGTGGGCAGGGTATGAAAATTGTAATAAACAAGCAAGATTTAGAGGCACATGTTGTTGATTTACTCCAAAAAATTCCTAACAATAAATTACTATTGGACCATTATTTGGATGGTGCGATAGAAGCTGAGGCTGATGCAATATGCGATGGTGATAATGTGTATATTATTGGAATTATGGAGCATATTGAACCATGTGGAATTCACTCAGGTGATAGTAATGCGACTTTACCACCATTTAATTTAGGTGATCTAGTTTTACAGCAAATTAAAGATCATACCAAAAAGATAGCTCTTGCACTCAACACTGTTGGGTTAATAAATATCCAATTCGCGATAAAGGATGATAAAGTTTATATTATCGAGGCTAATCCAAGGGCTTCCAGGACAGTTCCTTTTATAGCCAAAGCATACGGAGAACCTTACGTTAATTATGCAACAAAGGTTATGTTGAAGGAAAAAAAGATTTCAGACTTTAGCTTTAGACCTCATTTAGAAGGATATGCTATTAAGCAGCCTGTTTTTTCATTTAATAAATTTCCTAATGTGAACAAGCAGCTAGGACCTGAAATGAAAAGTACTGGGGAAAGTATTTTATTTGTAAAGAGTTTAAAAGATGATGAATTTTACGATTTGTACTCTCGAAGAAAAATGTATTTAAGTAAATAACTAATTTTGTGTTGTTATATATCTAATATTCCATTGTAATATTTTTAACATTTAATATCAATTAATATTAATATATTTGTTAAAAATTATGGTATGAAAATAAAATTACTTCTTTTTTCTTGTTTACTTTACATTAGCTCACATTCTCAAAGTACTTACAGTTTTGGGTGGTGGTTTGATAGTACTAATCAACAAATTAGTATTGAGGTCGGAGATACTGTTGAGTGGACATGGGGACCTTCTGGATCTCATAATTTAGTAAAGTTATCTGGACCTGAACCTGGTTTTGGTAACTCTCAACTTTTTGGTCCTGGACATGTTTATTCACATACTTTTACAACCGAAGGAGTAAATACTTATGATTGTTCACCTCACCCTAATTCAATGTATGGAACAGTTACAGTTAATCCCTCAACGGCGTCATTAGAAGATGATTCAATATTCTCATTTTCAATTTATCCCAATCCTGCAAAAAATTATATCAACATATCAATTAATCAGGCTTCACGCAGTTACACTTTAGAAATCTTTGACATGCTAGGTAGGTTAAATATTTCTCATTTATTTGAAAGTACAACGAACAACATGTTTGATGTTTCAAGTTTGAATCCTGGTGTCTACACTTTAACTATCTCATCAAAAAACAATAAATACTCTAAAAAATTCTTAAAGTTGTAAAATGAAATTTTTTTTTACAATTTTAGTTTGTATGGTTTTGATCGCTTGTGAAAGAGATAGTTTATCTGACTTATCATCTACTACTCACGATGATGACATAACGTTATATGACTTGCCCTGGCAGAATTCAAGTGCCAGCACAAACCAGCGGCTATCAATTCAAGTAGGTGACACCGTGAGATGGACTTGGGATAGTGGTGGACATAATCTAAGATCCACATCTGGAGTAGAAAATTTTAATTCTGGGTTTATTGATGCTAATCCTGGATATCAATTTCAGTGGATTTTCACTGAATTGGGATCAACCCAATATGTATGTGATCCTCACCCAAGTACAATGTTTGGAACGATCACAGTAAATGAGTAAACTATTGTCTTGAAATTATTTAAATCATATTTAATATTTTTATTTTTTCTTTTTGCCCACCTATTAAATTCTCAAGATAGGTACATAACACGTTCAGGTATAATTAAATTTGATTCAAGGATTGAATCTATTGTTCCAATTAAAGCTGTAAATAATTCTGTTTCAGCCATTTTTAATCCTTCTACAAGAGATATGGCAGTGCTATCATTTATAAGAGGATTTAATTTTGAAAACTCACTAAT